>Ga0172368_10000728_pt1 | contig 46538 bp, 46 predicted proteins | sample Lak11m_FD_114540 | JGI IMG/M metagenome (GOLD analysis project Ga0172368, IMG submission 114540) | Freshwater microbial communities from Kabuno Bay, South-Kivu, Congo - kab_022012_11m | ecosystem: Environmental > Aquatic > Freshwater > Lake | place: Democratic Republic of the Congo: South-Kivu... | reverse complement strand
TTTGAAACGGGTTTACGGCGCGGCGCTTCGCGCCGTGCGCTGGCCAAACCAGCGCGCGGAACTTGAATTACGCGCCGTGGCTTACAACTTGAGGGTGCTCACCATGTAGTGGGACAGAGCCCTTGGCTACTCTAAGCTTCACCGGCCAGCACGCCTCCTTCGGTATTTATGCGCAACCGCTGTGGACCGTTCCATGCGCCTTTCTTTGCTTCCGGCCTCCGAACGACCCCGCGAACGCCTCATGGCCAAAGGCGCGGAAGCGCTTTCCGATGCTGAGCTATTGGCTTTGTTGTTGCGCACCGGTTCCCGTGGAAAAAGCGTCCTCGAACTCGCACAATCCTTGCTGCTGGAAAACGACGGCTCACTGCAGCGCATCTTTTCCCTTACCCATTCCCAATTGTGCCGCACGCACGGCATCGGCCCGTCCAAAGCCATCCAATTCAAGGCGTGCCTCGAGTTGGCCAAACGGCTGCTGGCAGCGGAAGGGCCCGTTGTAAGCCTGCAAGCGGCGTTGGAAAACATCCAAGCCGAAACTGCCTTTGCCGAAAAAGAGCATTTGTACGCCATCTACTTGGACGCCCGCGGCCGCGTATTGAAGTATGAGCGCATCGCCACCGGCACGGTCAACGCCACGGCTTTCCATCCCCGCGAAGTCTTCAAGACGGCTTTCGCCGAAAACGCCGCCTCGATCGCGCTGGCGCACAATCATCCGTCTGGCAATGCGGAGGCCAGCGAGGACGACGTGGAGATGACGCGGGCCTTTGCAACGCTTTGCGAATCGGTTGGACTAGGCTTCGCCGGACATCGTGTTCTTGCGGCCAAGGGCTCGACGCCTGTTTAAGGTTTCTGGGCCGGTTTTTCGGCCTTTTCCTTTTCTTCCTTTTTCAGAAGCGCCAGTCCGCCTGCCAATCCGGAACACAATGCGCCCAGTATATAAAAAAGTCCTGCGGTGAACAGGCCTACCACGGCGCTTGCGAGCATGAGCCAACCGCCTTTCTTCGCGTCGGTCCGGACGATGACCGCGCCGGCCAACCCGACGACTGCTGCAAGCACGGCAATCCAGAGTTGTCCGGAAACGGCGGCGGTTTTTGACGCGGTGGCGGCGGCTTCCGTTGAATTTTGGAACGCTGTGCTTATGCCGCCTACAACGGCCAGTGCCGTCATGGCGAAAAACGTGCCGGCAAGTCCGAATACTCCGCCCAGGATGCCCAGTATCATTTCCCCAGTTCTAGCCATTGATGCTGCCTCCATCGACGATGCTTCCGGAATCCGTGACGAAAACCAGGTTGGTCCGTTCCACCAATCCCACTGGCAGTACGATTTTGACCTTTTTTGCCTCCGGACTGACGCGGTCGAAGCACAGGTTGAATTCCTTCGTTATGCCGGGGTATATGTTTCCCGAAGGCTCGCCGGGTTCCGGACAAAACATCAGCTGCTGGTCGTACTGTTGATTCCGATCATCCAGCATCGCCGGGCTTATCGCGTAAAAAGGATTCTGCTCACTGCCAGCGTTCTTGACGCGAACTGACACGACGCTGAAGTTGTAGGTCCTGGTGAATTCCTCTTTTTCCACGTTTTTCACGCCAAGGACCGTTATTTCGAGACCTTCCCTTGTCGTTGCGGTTTCGCCAAACGCGTAACTGTCTTTCTTCGGCTCGGGCGTCGTGGTGACTTCGCCGGGACTGGACGCGGTCGCAGTGGGTTGATAGCCCACTTCGGTAGGAGCTGCCACGTTTCCCTTCGGCGTCTCGCTCGTGCAACCCAGCAACAGCAAGGACGCGACGAGGACTAAAACGATTTTTTTCATGGTTTTCCCCCTTTTTTCGCTTTTTTGCGGTTTCCGTGATTGGACCGCGCTTGATTCATTTTCCGGCAACCAACGAGCGGACTTCTTCATCCATCCGCCCTTTCCTGTAAAGCCAGTAAAGTCCGCCGACCAATCCGATTCCATAGATGATTGCCAACAGCAGCGTCCGGCCCCACTTGATTCCACTGGTGTTTTTTCCAATGCCTGTGTCGTACGCGAATCTTCCCCAGAACGTGTCTTTCTCCACCAATAATGCGTCATCCGCCGTGGACGTCACGTTTTACCCGCGCCGCTTCAGTTCCTGTATTGTCTTTTTCGTGTCTCCGGTTTCCGCGTTTTTCCCCATTCCATCACCGAATTATGAGCAAACGATGAGCAAAACAAGACAAAACGATTATTAAACCTTTACGAACTGCTCGTTTATGTCGTGGAAGGACGTCAGTTTCGTACTGAAAGGGAGCAAACGAAAGGACCTCCTTCTGGCGTTGGACCGGCCGCGTTCCCCGACGCAGCTTTCCAAGATGATCGATGTCAGCGTCACGAACATGACGTCAAAACTGAAGGCACTTGAGAAACAGGGCCTGGCCGAATGCCTGACGCCGGATGAGCCGAAAGGGCGCATCTATGCGTTGACGAAGAAGGGCGTTGCCGTACGGGAGGAAGTCGAGAAGATGAACGGCTGAAACCAACGACTTCGAGGAAACGCTCAAGGCGAAGCGTTGGCGGGAAATGCGAATGGCTTAAAGACCGGCCATGCTTATTTATACAGAAGCGGCATTTGGTACGTCCCGTCCAGGGAATTGGTTTTCCGGATGGGTGGGCGTGGTGGCTGGATTTGGCTGATTTGGAGGCGCGGAGGGCTTTGTTCTTGAAGGCGTATGCGGCGGTTCCTTCCAAGCTCCGCGATGAGATCATCGCCTTGGTGGATGAGCGGCCTTTCAACTGGAATTCCACATTCATTGAAGTCAACGGAAAGACCAAGACTGGCGATCGGATTCTCGAAGAATTGGTTTCCATAGGCGTTTTGAAGGAAGCTTGAAAGGTTTTGGCAATGGATGATGCATATCTCAAACGTTTGGTCGTGACGCGCCTCAAGGCGATTCCGCCTAACGTGAGCTTTTCGATTGGCCGTTTCGGTGATTTCAGCCGGGATCAGCTGATTCAGGAAGTCGAACGAGGTTCGAGCGTGGGCAAGGCCGCCATCCAGTTGGAGCTGACTTTCCTGCGGGAGATGCCTAAATTGTCGGAGAAGATCGGGGCGTCCTTGTCGCCATGACCAAGAAACTGCTTTTGGCTCGCTCCGACCATGACATTGGCAACCATTACCTCTTCATGTACTCGCAGGAAATCGTAACGGAAGCCGAGGCGCGTGGTTGGTCGGTTGAGCGGGCTGACAATGACCGGAATACCCGCAAGTCCGTTCATTCGCGCCTTTCAAACAAGCCAAATTTGGTCGTGTTGAATGGTCATGGTTCCGACGATGAAGTGTACGGCTTTAAGGACGAAGTCGTACTGGGGCCGTACGATTCAGCTCTTCTTTCTGGTTGTGTCGCCTTCATTCGTGCGTGCGCTTCTTTGAACGGCTTGGGCGTCCGTGCCGTTAAGAGCGGTGCGAAGGCGGTTGCGGGTTACCGGGGAGACTTCTGGATTCCCCGGATTCACGAGTATCACGCGACTCCGCTTAAGGACCCGTCCGCTAGGCCCGTTCTTGAGGCGTCCAACCTCGTTCCTTTGCGGTTGCTGAAAGGCGCTTCGGTCCAGAGTGCAGTGGAGGCCTCAAAAAAATATTCGTTCGAATTGATTTCAAGGATGCTGACTAGTGGCGAGCCTTACGATTCTCCTTCCGTGCGGGCTTTGATCAACAACCAGGCTTTGCTGGGTTTTGAAGGCGAACCGACTTCGTCAGTCTGATTTTTAATGCGCATCTTCTTCGACGGCTCCGGATGGAACGGCAGGACGTCAGGTTTTGCCGTCGTGTTCGCCGATTCCAAGAAAGCGCCGATTATCGTGCGGCTTTCCGAGAAGAGGACGAACAATGAGATGGAATACGCCGGCCTTTTGGAGGCCTTGACGCACGCCCAAAGCGGTGACGAGCTTTTCACCGACAGCCAGCTCTTGGTCGGCCAGGTCTTGGGCGGATGGAAAGTCAACGCGGTTCACTTGCGGCCATTGGTCGAAAAAGCCAAGGCCCTCGTCCCGGCCAAGCAAGTCACGTTGGTCTGGGTGCCGCGCGAGCAGAACCTGGCAGGCAAGATTTTCGAGTAAATGCTTCTTTTCCTGGCGTCGTCTTTTTTTTCGTTCTTGTAAAGGCTTAAATTTGGCCTTTCCGTTTTGACTGCATCATGTCGGAATGGCTGGACTTCTTGGGCCCGTTGGTGACGAACATCGGAGGCGTCGTCGACGTCTTCGGCATCATCGTCATCCTGGCGGCGGCCATCGAAGCGGCGTGGAAGCTGGTGCGCCTGGAGATGCGCCTGGACGGCGGCCGCGCGCCGCAGATTGACGAGATCAAGGAAGCCTTCGTCTACCGCATGATTTTTGGTCTTGATTTTCTCATCGCCGGCGACATCCTCAAGAGCGTCTTTGCGCCCACGGTGGACAAGCTCGTTCTCATTGGCGGCATCGTCGTGGTCCGGGGCATCCTCAGCTTTTCGCTGATCAATGAGCTCAAGTCGGACTCGCGCCGAATCGAGCGCGCCGACCGCGCCTGAGCCGCTTGTAAAAGGGTTAAAAAACCCGGCAAGACAACAAAAGTCGGAAACAACCGGCGAAGCTGCCGTCGTTTCCAATCGTTTTCCGGATTTACAGGTGAATCATTGTTATGGGTAAGTTTCCCGTCGCAGACCGCGCTTTCCTTGACGTCATCATCTGCAAGAAGTGCAAGGCCCGTAACCCCAAAGGCGCCCTGCGCTGCCGCAAGTGCCACTACCCGTCGTTGCGGCCCAAGAAAGTCAAGCGCAAGGATGCCAAAGGCGGCGCCAAGTAAGGCCCGCCTATTTTTGGCTTTTTCCTTTTTCTTTCATGGCTTCAGCCGCAGGCTTTTTTTTCTGCCGCCTGTCCTTTTTTCGTGGAAGCCTTTTTCTTTTCCCCAATCGTTATGCTTCGTGTTGTGACCCATGAGAATCCTCCTTGTCCGCCACGCTCAGACTATTGAGAACGCTCAGCATCGGTTCCAAGGCCACATCCACGGCCGCCTCTCGGCGTTGGGCAAGCGCCAGACCCAGGCGTTGGGCAAGGCGTTGGCCAAGGAAAAGATTGATTATTTCTTCGGCAGCCCGTTGGACCGCGCTCGTGACACGTTGGAAGACGTCCGCAGGCACCATCCCCATTTGCAGGCCGTCTTTGTCGACGATTTGAAGGAACGAGGCAAGGGTGAGTGGGAAGGCTGGCGCATCGAGGATGCCTACCAAAAGGACCCGAAGTTGCGCGCGAATTTCCGGAAGGCCTCGTTCCGGCCACGCGGCGGCGAAAGCCTGTTGGACGTTCGTCGAAGACTCGTCCGATTCCTCAATCTCATCACGCCGTTGGACGACGAATCCACTGTTTTTATCGCCGGTCATGGCATCCTCAACGGCGAACTCCTGCGGCTATTGTTGAAGACGGACGCGCACTTCAGCCAGGCTAACGCCTGCATCAACGAACTGTGGTTGGAAAAATCCGGCACGTACGTCGTCCGTCTCAACGACGTGGCCCACTTGTCGCACTTGAAATCCAAGGCCCGCCGTGGTTATTGAGTTCCCGGTCCGATTCTTGGCAGTCTTCCAAGGGCGTAAATACTTCTTTTGCCACCATTTCTCGCGGCAGAACGCCTATCGGGGGCGAAGAACCAGTCGGGATGAATTTGGGAGGTCGAGACGACATGGCGAAAAAAACCCGGGGAACCCGCATGGCGGCCGCCATCCGCCGCGCGGCCAAACGAAAAGGCGGCAAAGGACGCGTGCGCGGCCGCGCCGTCGGCAAACGCATCATGCGCACCTGAAACGGCTTTCACGATTCAAGCCGTTCATTTTCTTGATTTTTTCTTTCAATTTTTTTTACGTCGTCTTGATGATTCGTGCGTCCGGGATTCCTTTGAAGTCTGAGTCTCGTGTCACGAAGTTCGCGTTGAGCTTGCGTGCCGTGGCCAGTGATAATGCGTCGACGGTTGAAAACTGAGGGTAACGCTGTTTGAGCCGGAGGGCATGGAATGTGATTGCTTCGTCAATGCCGACGAGTGTGCTGCGGTTCTTGATTTGTCCTCCGACGTATTCGACTTCCTTGGGTTTTCGTTGCTGGTAGTATCGGAGGACCTCGTAAAGCGTCAACAACGAACAGTACCGCTCTGCGTTTTCGTTTAGGACTCTTTCCGCCTCGTCCGCTCCCGGATGCTGGTCGAATAACGCGATCCAGATACCGCTGTCAATGAAATTCCTTTTCAAATTGTTCATGGAATTCCTTCCACTCCCTTTCGGTTGCACCTGTTTTGAACGCGCCCTTGAGCTTTTTCAGCGGCAACACGGGCACCAGCACGAAGCGGCCCGGCTCATATTCGATGATCTCGAACTTGGTCGCGCCCGTCTTTTCCCGGATTTCCTTCGGGATGACGCACCGTCCCTTTTCGTCCAATTCAACGAATGCCATATTTTCCCACTTCTCTTCATTTAGTGGGAATCCTATTTATGCGTTCGGTTTCACGAAACTCAACCTTGACTTTTAAACCCCGGAATGCACCAATTCCTGCGGAGGAGTGTCCTGAGTCTGGCCAAAAGGGCAGGACTTAAGGACCGCTTTTTCTTTCTTTGGAAAAGAAAGAAAACCCGGTCGCCCAAAAGAAAGAAACCATCTAGTGCGCGAATTGCGTTGACTGGGCTAAATCAAGAAATCCTGTGGCTTTGTGCCTTCGGGGGTTCAAATCCCCCCTCCTCCACTTTCGACGATGTGTGTTTGAATGGCAAAATTATCGCGGCGTTTCGGGGAAAAGGACCAGTTAGAGATTCTGCTAATTGCATCTGCGGTCAACATCGCGCTTTTACAGTCCGTTTTGCTGAATTTTGTTTTTGATAAGCAAATCGCCAGCGAGTTATCTTGGTGGTTAATTCAAACACCGGCTTTGACGCTAGGTAGCTTTATTTTGCTCTTGAGTGGTGTTTCGTCGTTTGTTGGGGTTGCGTACTATCTCGACTTGTTGGTTTTTGGATTTATCAAAAAGCTGGACTTGCTCAGATCCCGGTTTTTATCAGTCGTTAATTTTCTGATTTTGGAGTATCTTCTAATTGCATTGTTTGACTCCAGTTTGACCTTGGCCAATATTCTTGTTATCCTCACTTCAGTTTACCTTGCTTGGGGCTATACCCGCGGCAAATCCTAGTATGTTTCAATGATCGTGTTCGTTTCCGGAGATTTCGGACGCCCACTTGGAGGAGATGTGGAACGTGTGCTCGCTGATGGTGCCGTCGTCGATCATTTCGGCCAGTTGGCGGTCCATGTCGGTCTTGGCGTCGAACGAGCGGCTGATGCGGAACAAATACGCGCCGCCTTTGAACATCTGCACGTCCGGTTCCAATTTGACTTCGACCAGGCAATCTTTTGGCAGGACGTCCGCCAGTGCGGCCTTGACCTGCCGGCTCTCCTCTCCGCCGAAACGCTCGCCTTCGTCCTCCATGGCTGCGTAGTGGCGCAGGCGGATGAATCCGCTTAAGCTAAGCGTCTTGTGCTTGGGGATGACGTCCATCTGCAGGCGCGAGGCGTGAAAGCGCCGGGCTTTCTTCAAGGCGGAAAGGACGTCCAGCATGGGTGAATCTTCCTCTAAGTCATTTGGGCGGCCGTGGGGCAAAATACTTTCCGTTCTTGTGGGCGTCGGTTCTGGGCTTGGCCGCCGTTCATTCTTCCTCGCGCATGCGGATGGCGACGATGCCGAAGAGGATGAGTCCGGCCAGCAGTGCGGCTAAGGGCAGTTGGTCGGGCCAGGATGGCAGGAAGAGTTTGGGCGGCGTGCCGGTGCCGGCACCGTTTGACGTCGTGGGTGCGAGGAAGGGCGAGTCGGCGGGTACGCCTTGGCTCGTGCCGTCGGCGTTGCCGGAATAGCCGATGCCTTGCGTGGCAAACGCCGGGTTCAGGGGGATGTCCTGTCCGTTGTAGACGTTGATGGCGCCGGTGGAGGGGTTGAACGTCAGTATGCCGTTCTGTCCGCGCGCGGCCAACAAGGCGAGGACTTCCTTGAGTCCGTCAGGGCCTTCCGCCGCCAGGGTGGGCTGGCCGTTCTCGTTCGTCAGGTTGAGCTTGAACGGTCCTTTGTCGGTGGGGATGATGAGGTTGCCTTGTCCGTCTTTGGTGATGGGACCGGTGATGGTGTAGTCGGTGGCCTTGCCGGTGTTCTTGTCGATCACGCGGAGCTTGCCGTCCGGCGTGATGTAGTAAATCTTGTCTTTGGTCTCGAACGAGGTGATGCCTTCGGTTCCGGCGATCTTGTCCAATGCGGCGTTGAGCTTGTTGGCCGAGTCCTCCAATCCGCGTTTGGCCTGCACCTGGATTTCAGCGCCCTTGCCGCGTTTGTCCATGCTCACGCCTTGGATGTTCTGCGCCGACGTCTCGAAGATGGAGTAGATGATGACGCTGATTTGGCCCGTTGTGGCGTCGTAGTGGAGGGCGCCGTTGTCGCCGATGATGCTCTTGAGCGTGCCGAGGTTCTGCGAGCTTGAGCCGGATGTACCGTAGAGGATGGTCTGTCCGTTGTTGCGGATGCTCAATCGGCCGCCTTGGCTGATGGCTTTGCGTAAATCTTCGGGCGTGGGCACGGATGCGCCGACGCCGGTGCGGGAGACGAAGTCGATCTGGCCGTCCATGAGGCTGGCGTCGCCTTCGGATGTCTCGACTTGGCGGACTTTTCCGATGGCCTGGGTGAAGTCCGTGCCGATCTGTCGTCCGGTCAATTCGAAGATGGCGCGGGAGAGGTCGCATGGTGGGCTGACTAAGATGCTGTCGCCGGTGGGCGCGATTTCCAGGAAGGTGTCCGTGCCGCCTGAGAGGGTGGATTGGATGATGGTGTTGGGGATGATGACGCGGTTGAGGGCCTGGATCTTGTTGCGGGCCATGGCACGCAGTTTCCAGGCGTCGCTTTGGAAGGAGAATGCTTTGCTGCCGTCGGCGTTGTTGGCCTCGAGGCCGTCGGCCAGCGTGATGGAGCGGCCGTCGTTGCTCTGCAGGCGGTCTTGAAGGCCGCAGGCGGATTGCACCAGGCCGTAGAGGTCGCCTTTGATGGAGGATGTGGATTGGTCGACGTGGACGTACAGCAGTTCCGGAGTGCTGACGAATCCGCCTTGGTCCTGCTCGACGGTGCGGATGTTCAGCACGTCCTTGAGGTTCTTAAGCGCCGCGGCGGCCTGCGCCTCTTCCTGGTTGGCGCCGATGGCTTTTCCGAGCTTGAGTTGGTTGGCCGCGTCGCTGATGCCGGGCAGTTTTTCGGCCACGACGTTGACGGGCTTGCCCACTTTTTCGGGCAGTCCTTGCCAGGTCAGGATGGTGTGCATCTGGTCGCGGCAGTTGGACGTGTAGGTGATGCCGCGGTTGCCGACGTGGAAGCGCCAGGCGTCGAAGGGGTTGGTGAAGTCCAGCACGTTGAGGGCGCCGGCGATGATTGATTTTCCGAAGTTGGTGTTCTGCAACCATGTACGGAAGGGCGTGTAGAATTGCCGGGACAAAAGCACGAGGCTGGTGGCCGTCTGGGCCCAAAAGGCTTCGCGGTACGCCGTCTTGAGCTCCTCGTATTCCTTGGGATCGCACGCGGCGTCTTTTCCGAAGTTTTCGTTGATGTCCAGGTATTCGAACGTGGTCAGAAAGACGCCGGCGCCCAAAGCCCGTTCCTGCAGGTCGAAGAGCCTCTTGGAGACGATGAATGGCACGGCGATGGAGAAGAAGGCGGTGAACGACTTGAGGTTCTTGTCCTCCATGGCCGGCTCGGCCAGGATGTTGTTGGTGACGATGTCGATGCTGGTCTGCGCTTCAGGGCCTTGTTTGCTGGCAAAGCCGCGCATGTCCTCGTAGTTCAGCGTGTAGGACGGTCCGCGCCAGCGGCTGATGATGCTGATGGCGCCGTCGTCTTGGGACTTGAGGCGGGTGGTGGATTCGTAGTTGGGCGTCTTCTGGGCTTCCGGATAGTTCAGCAAGAGCAGGTTCTTGGCGTAGAATGCCTTTTCCGGCACGAGTCCGAATCCGGCGTATTCGGCGGCCAGTTCCTGCAGTTTTCCGATGGCCAGGAAGCTGGATGCTTTCTTGAAGTCTTCCAGCACTTTCTTGTTGGCCAGGACGCGGAGGTACTTGTCGTCTTTCTGGTGGCGGGCCTGGAAGAGGATGCCGTTGTTGATGGAAAAAGCCATGCGGGCCGGTCCCAGCCAGCCGCCGGCGAGCATGAAGCTGGTGATGACGCGGCCTTCAAGCGTGCCTTTGACTTTCTTGAGCGCGTCGATGTTGTATTCGGCGTCGCGGATGTCGTTCTCAAGGCCTCCGGAGGTGCGGAACGTCAGGCTGGGGTCTTTCTGTATGGCGACGTTGATGTCGGTGACGCCGGCCACGTCGGCGCCCGGCAGGTGGGTGCCGGCGGAATCGTAGTATTTCAGCGTATTGGTCGCGGAATCGATTTCGACGGCCGCCGCGCGTCCGCCGGCGACGTTGACGGGTGATTTGAGGACGTAGCGGCCGAGACCGTTGCGCTCGATGACGCCGGTGATCTGTTCGCGGATCTGGTTGGCCAGGATGGGATTCGGCTCGCGCGTCTTGATGTTCGCCAGTTGTTTTTCCTTGACGGTCTTGGCGTATTCCAGGTCCTTAACGGCGCCGAATGCCGCCAGGGCGCCGATCATGGAGGCGTAGAAGTCGGCTTTGGTGTAGGCCGTGGTGAAGACGATCCAGTCGCGGTAGTATTCGGGAACGACCAAGTTGCCGCCGCCGTTGAGGTTGAGGTAGCCGACGACGCTGGATCCGTAGATGCGTTGGTTGAGTTGTTCGCCGCCGCGTTCGGACGTCAGTTCGGGGTTTGGCTTGCCGGTGGCCGGCGACTTGTATTGTCCTTTGATGAGTTGGTCGTTCTTGGTGCCGTACGTCAGGTCGGCGTCAAGCACGGCGATGTAGCCGACGCGGCCGTTGATGATTTCGCCTTTGAGCAGGCAGCTGTCCGGGTCGATCTTGTTGCTGCGGAAGACGTCGGCGAGGCTGACTTCCTTTCCGGAGCCCGGCAGGATGACTTTGTACCGCTCGTACGGCTCAAGTCCCTTGGTCTCTTCCTTTTCCTTTTCTTCCTGGCCTTTCTTGTCCGTCTGGCTCTTGAGCAGGTCCTGGATCTTATTCAGTACTTCCATATAGGGTGAGTCCTTGCCTTCCTTTTCCAGGATGGCCTTTGCGTCGGCCACCTTGACCAAGCCGTTGTTTTTTACCTGTTTTTTCTGGTCGTCCCAGATGCCGAATTTCTTGGCGATTTCCTCCTGGGTCTTTCCGCCGAGTCCCTTGAGGGCGGCGATTTCGGCGATGTTCATATACTTATCTAAGTCGGGGTTCAGGCTTTCCTGTTTCTTGCGCTCCGCGCTGAACGGGTCGGTGGGCTTGTCGGCCGATCGTTGCAAGGCGTCGATGTCTGACAAATCGTTCATCGAGTCGGCGCGGAAGAGGCCTTTGGACGAAAAGACGAAGTTCTGCAATTGGTAACGCTCGGCGTCGCTTATCGAGTGCACGGTGCAGGCCGGGCCGCTGATGGCGCCGGCGGGGCGGTTCACGGGCGTCGTGGTAGTTGGTGCGGTTCCGCTTGCCGTAGTTGCCGGGGCCGACGTGGTGGACGTCGATGCAGGACCCGTGCCGCTGGACGGCGTGGTCGGAGGGGTCACTGGCGCCGCGGGTGTGCCGGGCGGATTGTTCGTGGCGAATTGCAGTTCCCGCAAAGCCTGTCCGTCGTTTTGGGCCCAGGCCATGGGTGCCAGCATTTCGGCAAAAAGCAGGGTAATCAGGAGCAGAGAAACGGCGCGGGAACGCATATGCGAATACAAGCAGGGAGTCTTTAAAGTGGTTCCGCAGGCAGGGGGGCTTGTTCAGGCAGTGGGCGTGCTGGGCAGGGTCTGGATGATTTCGGCGAACGTCGCGTCAAGATAGACGTAGATGGCCATGACGGCGATGAACGTGCCGATGAGCGTCACGGCCAGGAACCATACGGGCTTTGGGACGTTTTCAAACCGCCGGCAAAGTAGGGAATAGAGGAACGAGCAGAACAACGCCAGGGGAAAGACGGCGATGCCCACCATGGCGGACAACAACACGAGGGGCCAGAGGTCGGCTGCGAGCGTCAAAAGAGCCATGGAGCACTAAATCAACCGGCTTTTTTAATGGCTTCTCCGTTACCTGCTTCATGGGCGAGTTGGACGTCGGCGCCGCCGTGCTGTATTATTTGTTCATCATCCTGGGCTCCATCAGCCCCGGCTACCTGGCGGTGCGCTATACGTATCCGGATGTGCGCACCTTCAGCCAGGAGGAAAAACTCGGCGCATCCGTCCTGCTGGGTGCGTTCATCGCTACTTTGGCCATCCTGGCGGACGTCCTGTTCAGCGGCTTTGATGCCGTGTTCTTGACTCGTGGTTACTGGCCGGCTTTCTGGGTCCTGACGTCCGGCTTGGCGTTCGCCGTCATGTTCGTCGGCCTGCGCAAGCCCAGCGGAGTGGAAGTCGCCGTTCCGACCACCAAACGACTGGCCTTGCTGCAAAAAGAATTGGAGAGCCTTGAGGCGAAGCCGCTGGCTGACCCGGAGCTTTCCGCCAAACTGGAGGCATTGCGCAAAAAAGGCGTCATAACAAAAGACGCCGTGGCCGCCGCAGCCCCTGCACCTTCCGCTTCGGAGGCGCCTTCCGTGCCGTCGGTTCCGCAGAACGTGCGTGAGGCCAAGCGTGTGCTGGAAAAGGCGCGCGAACTGGAAGTGGAAACCATCCTGACCGATTTGCAGTTGGACTACCCCGCCGCCGTGTCCGGTCTTGAGGCGGGCCGCCACCGCCGCCTCTACCTGGCCGCGCGCAGGCCGCCTTCCGCAGAGGAGGAAAAACAGATCGTCGAGGACGTCTATTTGTCGTTCCACGAGGCGGCCGAGGCCAACAAGAAAAAAGACGAGTCCAAAGGCGTAAAGATGCCGGATTTGCTCAAGGACGAACTGGCCGCCAAAGCCGCGCCTTCGTCAGCCAAGCCGGCTGCAACGGCCAAACCCTCCGCTCCATCGGCGGCAGGTTCGGTGAGCATGGCGGACTTGTTCGGCGAGCCGAAGAAAACCGCGGCCGCGGCGTCTCCCAAGAGCGTCTTTGCGCAGTTGGACAAGGAAGTCACGTCCGTTCCGGTGGCCACGCCGCCGGTGTGCCCCACTTGCAAACAGAAGAACTCGCGTATCGTCTTCTGCCCCTACTGCGGCGCCGGCATGTGCGCCAACTGCTCGCCGAAAGTCACGCCCGGGCCGGATGGCTTCACCTATACGTGTCCGAAGTGTCTGGAAGAGATTCCCGTCAAGAAGAAGCAGACGCCTCCGCTTTGAAACCTTTTTTCCCGGCCTGTTTGTGGCGCGTTGCGGCCTTGGCTTTTTTCTTTGGCGAATTTTACGACTGCGCGTCCAGCGTGCGGTCTTATGGTTGCGGGTGCCAGATGCAGAAGGACAGCGCGTACGTGCGCAGTTTGCGGTCGGGCGGGAAGTTCGTCGTGTCGACGTAGATGACCTTGAACGGCACCTGGACGGTGACGACGTCGGGACTGATGGCTTTGGCGTTGGCGCAGAGGCCGAATTGCGAGGGCGCGCCGTTCTTCAGGAATTCCGGGTAGTCCGTGACGAGGCGCGTCTGCGGATACTGCGGCACGCCGCCTTTGGGCATGACCTGCACGGCGGCGCCGTCGGCGCGGTCCAAATCCACCACGTCGAAGCCGTAGTAGAACCCGGCGTACCAAAACGGCTTCATGAGTTCCTTGACGGCGCATTTGTACGCCGTGATGCCTGCCGCTTCGGTGCCGTCGAACCGGTCATCCAGCTTGGCGTCCTTTTCGGCCAAGTCGCGCTTGAGAAGTTCCGTGACGGAAAAGCTGCCGCTGTAACGCGCCAGCGCCTTGCAGCCGGTCTGCGAGTCGGCTAAGTCCTGGTAGATTTCCAGCGGCGTGGTGGTGGGATTGCCCGCGCGGTTGACGGTGGATTCGCGGTTGTCGATGTTCTTCAGCGTCGAGGCGTCGATGAAGTACGACGCCTTCACGACGCTCTGCATGTAGTTGAGGATGTACGCCGAGCGCAGGACGCGGTCCTGCTGCGTGCCGTAACCCGAGACGAAGCTGAAGATGAGCGCCGAGGAAATGGATGCCAACAGAAGCAGGTTGATGCCGTCGAAGATGGCGGCTTGTGCTCGGAACCGCTCGGAACCGCGCTTTCCGCCTTGGTGCAATAACTTGGGTCGCTTCATATTTTTCCGCGTTCCTTCCATGCGATCACGTTGATGATGCCTAAGCCGTTGGTGGGCAGTTGTTGCGTCAGGGGGCACGGCACGGCGACGGGGTACGTGAACGCCACGGCGTCTGCCGGCACTTGCAATAAGTCGTTGTTGCGGGCGTTCGGCACGTTGGTGCAGTACGTCCAGGTGTGGCCGTACACGACGGCGGGGTCGTCCGAATCCGTCGGCGTCTTTTCAAGGTATGACGGGCTGAGCCGTTTTTCCTCAGGTAGGGGGTTTTCCTTTGGATAGTAGAACCGGATGCCGCGCTGGCCTGGCGGCTCGATGCAGTACCTTTTGATCGTCACGACGAATTGGATGTGGTTGGACAACGCGTATTTCTTGAGGTTGTCCTCGCACGTGGTCTTTTCGAATTCCGCCTGGTCGTCGATGAGGCCGCGCTCCGTTACGACGTACGACAGCCCCAAGGCGGCCTGGCGCGTCTCCAGCGTCCGGTTCTTGGCGGTGACCAGGCCGTTGGCGTAGACCAGCGTGCCGACGAACAGAAGCACGGCGGCGATGATGGGAAAAATGCTGGGCAAGTCGTCTCCCAGCGGGCCGACGAATCCGCGGCGTGTCATACGCATTTTGGCCTTCCTCCGGTGATCGCATTCGGCGCGCCCGTCGCCGGGTCGTTCGCCAGGGCTTCCCAGCCGCAGCACTGGATGACGGGATCCGCCAGCCGTTCGCTCAAAGGCCGCGACGCGTTGATGCTGATGAACGGCGCGCACGCGTCGGGGTTCACGGCTACTCCGAGGCTGGAGCTGCAGGCGCCGGCGTAGAAGTAGCTCGCGGTGCCGCTTTGCTTGGGCCGGCACTTGGCCATGATGAGGTAGTAATCGCGTTGCCGCAAGTCGGACGGCTTCAGTTCCAACGAGGCGCCGGATGCCCAGCGCGTCTGGAATGAATTCGGCGTGGTCAGCACCGTCGACTTGTCGTACACGGCGCGGGCGTATCCTTCGCATCCGGAGCCGGACTGCACGTGGATCACGATGGAGCCGGTTCCGGGACTGTCGGGGTCGGATGAGGCCCTGTTGGTGATGTTGATGGAATACCGCTCCAACTGGGTCTTGCCGACGGACAGCGACGACTCCAGGGCGAATGCCTTGCGCTCGTCCTCGGCCGGCGAGTTGATGACGTTCGTCAAGGTGGCGGCGAGGTTGCGGGCCATGGATTGGGCCTGGCTGCGGCAGATGGTCTCCTTCTGTGCGTCGGAAAAACTGACCATGATGGCTGCCAGCATGATGATGAAAAAGACCATGGCAAACTTGGTAAGCATCCATAGTGCGATTTGTCCCCGAACCGGGTGGTGTGAATCGCTTCGGGGCTTTTTTTTTGCCTCTTTTTGGGCCATATGCACGCATGAATGGAAGGCGCGATTTTAACCGTTTGGACGCTCTAGTCCTTTCATCGGGTTCATCGCTTGACGGGCTGGGCGCACATCTTGATCTGGGTGTGGCCCTTGAGGTCGCCCACGGAGAGGATCTTGTTGAACGTGATGAGGTATTGTCGGGTGTTGTCACTTCCCAGCGTTCTCCAAGTAGAGTGTGCGGCGATGTCCGACGATATGCCTAGGGAGTCCATGCAGTTGGAACTGCCATCCGAACACGGCGAAGGCCGGAGTTCTTCGCATCCATCAGTGGTACCTTGGTCTTCGATGCTCACCCGCTCGGCCGGCAGTTCGATGCACGTGATGGCGTCGTTGACGCGTTCCAGGCCGTTGGCCGTCTTGGCGACCGGCACGATTTGCCAACAGCCCGAATAGTGGCCCGGACAACGCCGGCAGAGTTCGGGACTGGTATATTTGACGAACTGGATGCTCTCGATGGTCTGATCCCCACAGCGCGGCATGGAAAAGCGGACGGTCTTCTTGCTTCCGGCGGATCCCAGTCCCACGTCGAGGATGGCTTCCTGCAGTTGCTGCGTCTGCGTCTTAAGGGTTGCAAGGCACCTTCCCGTCTCGGTCTGGCCCATGATGTAGAACGCCAGGCCCATGCTGGTCACGAGGATGATGATGGCAATCACTAACTCAATTGGGGCATCCGCTTGTCCGCGCATGGAGCCTCAACTCCCTCCGGCAGGCAGTAATGGCCAATTCCGGCCGAACAATTCGATGAGGGCCTTCTTGCGCAACTTGATGAGTCCGGCGGGGGCCAGCAGGAATGGTAGGACGGATTTGGCGGCGTCTTTCGCGGCTTGCGCGTTCTGTTCGGCCGCGACGGCGGCGTTGCGGAACATGGGCTTGACGAACGTCACCAACAGGATGGCGGCAATGGCCAGCACGACCAGCAGATAGAGTGGGGCCCATTCGCTTCCGCGCATACGACTAGGAATGCAGATGGAAAGAAAAAGCTTGCGGAACGGAAAAGGAAAAAGAGGGGACGCCGGGCCAAAAAGAAAGGCCCGGGTGGACTACGGCTTTAACGAAGACATGTGTCGGTGCAGGTCTTTTGGGCGTCGGCGCCTTGGCGGCCTACCGAGATGCAGTACTGGCCTTTCGAGTCATCGCCGCACACCACGACGTAGGCCTTGGTGTTCTTGTTGACGATGATGGAGCCGGTTCCGGGAGATTCCTCGATGTTCAGGGGGGCGTCCGAGCCGGAGCACAAATCGGTGCTTTCCGAGCCGCATTTGAATTGCACTTCGTTCTCGGTGATGGACGCGTCGCCCAGCACGCTCTTGACGTCGATGTATTCGTCCTTCTTGAATGCGACTTCCTTGGGCGAGGACGAGCCGTAGCCGGACGTGGCGATGCTCTTCAGCTCGGTTTTCATGATTTCCTTGGCGCTGTTGGGGTTGAAGTTGAGGCTGTTCAGCACGTTCATCAGAACGGCCAGAATCGCCATGGCGACCAACACTGAGATGACCAGCATCATGGTGTCAAATGCTTGACCTCTTGTTTTTCCGAAATTCATGAAAACACCCCAAATGCCTCGTGGCGGCGCACGAGAGGAGCCGATGCGGCTCACGTGCGTCCGGAACGGGTTGAAGGCATTACGTTCCGGCTGTTTTTAAGCCTTGCAGAGCCCCCTGCGTCGGGACTGACTGCAAGCCCCCGCTTCGTCCTTTCAACCGAAGAACGAGCTGGCTAGGTAGACCGTGGCGCAGTAGAGGATGACTGCCAGGGGGATGTTCTTGGCGATCGAGGTGTAGTTGTGCAGTTCGTTGTCCGTATCCTCGATCTGCGCGTTGAAGTAGGACAGCAGGATGACGACTTCCAGCACGTAGATGCCGAGGATGAGGATGAACAATCCCGGCTCGGCCGCCTTTTCCAACGCCGTTGGGTTGAACAGGTTGCCGAATCCGCCGCCGCCAAGGCCGCCCAGGCCAGCGCCGCCGACGCCGGCTTCCGCGCCCGCTTCGATGCCGGAGCCTCCTTGCGAGGCGATGCTGGTGATGATGAGCCGTTGCATGGCCGACACGACGCCCAGAACGACGGGTGCGATGAACGAGGACATGGTCGAGAGCATGACGGTCACGTCCTGCAAGAGCTTGCGGAGGCTTTCGTTGATCTTCTCGGAGTTGCGCAACTGCATGGACAGCGAGATGAGCGAGCGTGCGGCCACGTCCACGCCCAAGTCCACCGAGTCGACGAGGAACTGCATGCCCGAGCGGATGATTTGCGATGGCACCAGGCGGAGTGCGCCGAAGGTCTTATCGAATATTGCGGATTCAAGCGTCATTCCCAGCGTGGAGATGTTCTCGACGATGCGTTTGAATACGTTGCGGCCGATCTGGCTCTTGGGCAAAAAGGCCACGGCGGAGCGCAGGGCTTCCTCGATGGGCTTGTTCTCTCCCATTCGTGAGGCCAGGACGTACATGGCGTCCTTGAATTCCGCCTCCATGGCCCGGATGTCGTCCTGCACTTTCTTTCGGGCCGCGTATTTGCCGTTGAGGTAGATGCTGATGGCCATGCCCATGCCGATGATGAAGCCGAAGATGGTGAATTGGCCGACGAAGACGCCGTTGTACGCGGCGATGCGCAAATGCGGGATTTTCTTGACTTCCTCGGCCACGGCGGAGGGGTTGCTGTCCGCAGCGGAGGACTTCTCGATTTCAGGAAGCCTGTCCAGGATCTTTTCCTGCCGTTCGTCCGGCTGCACGAGGAACGGGTCGATTCCGCCCAATGTGCCTGGGATACGGATGCCTTCCGCCAAGGCGCTGGAAGGGTCGAACGCCGGGTTTTCCGGATCGATGATATGCATGATGGGCAGATACGCCGCGCTGTTGACCACGTCGGCCGTCACGCCGATGTCGGTGAAATACCCCAGCGCCAGGCCTCCGATGATGAGCAGGGCGGCGGCCATGCGGAACGGCGGCCGCGGGGGCAATCCGGGGAAATTGGCCGGTATGCGGGGCGGCCGGTTCGTCGGCGGCTTGTTGGTCAGGATGCTTTTTCCGAAGACGAACACGCCGATGGGGATGACGAATACGTACAGCGCGATGAGGAAATACGGGCTGGAAATCAATTCGTTGTTGGCAAGTGACGCGCCGATAGGCAGCAAGATGGCCATCAGAAGCGGCAGTAAGATGCCAAAATAGTAGAGGTAGACCGTGGGTTGTTGGAGCTTGCGGGCATATAAGTCCATCTTTTCTTTGCTGCCTTCCAAGACGTCCGAGCCTGCCTTGTCCAACAAGGCGAATCGGCGTTCCTTGTCGCCTTCCAGGATGGAGGCTCGGATCATCATCAAGGCGTGTTTGAAGTCGTCGTTGTACACGCCCCAGCGGTACGCCAATTCGTCCAGGCCTTCCTCGACGGATTCGTACCGGCCAATCTGAACGTCCCAGACGATTTTCTTGAGGTCTTCCGCGATCTTGCCTTGGCCATGATTCGCCGCGAACTCGACGGCGCGCTCCAAGTTGGGCGTCAGGCGCATGCTCATGGTGAGGTAGTTGACGATTTCCGGCACGTACGCCAGGCTCTGGATCTTCTCTTTCTCGACCTGCGAGAACGGCATGCGGCGGTACATGTACGAAATGACGAAGGGCAATGCCACGAAGAGGCCGGCAAAGGCGGCTTTGACCGTGAAGTCCAGGTTTTCGCCGCCGATGACGAAGATGGCCGCCGCCAGGGCCAGGCCGATCCACATGCCGGTGCCTTGGATGCCTTTGTACGCGGCGCAGAACTGCTCGGGAGTGATGTCCCAACCCAGGAAAGCAAAAGCGTCGGCTTCCTCGTCGGTGAATTTGCCTCCTTTTCCGTAGGACGCGAAGGACTTGGCCAGGTTCTGCGTCGTCTTGACGAAGGATGGCGTGGCCGGCGGGCCGCGGGCCGTCTCGTCGAAATCGGAATAACTTGCCGGTCCCTGTGAGTAGAGGCTCTGCGGCTTGCCGGGCTTGGCGTTGCGCGCCGGTTTGTCGGAAGGGGGCATGGATTACATTAAGGCACGAGTTGAGGACTTAAAAGGACGACGATTCGTGTGAGGCAAAGGTTGTGCCTCAGTCGGTTTTGTCGGCGGCATGCGCATATTTTGTCTGGGTCATGCCGTACCCGCGCCGTTTGGCTTCCTCGGCGAACAGGCGCTTGAGCCGCGGCGTCATTTGGGCCGTTTCAAGATTGATGCTGACCTTGCCGATGCCGCGGGCCTCCGCCTGCTCGAACAAGGCCCTGAAAAGATGCTTCTGCCAGTCGGCGTATTGTTCGGCAACGTCGCGGGTCAATTCCTCCGGTTGTCCACTCCGGAACCCCCCTTCGATGTATTGCACCGAGAAGTGAGCGGGCAGGTTGCGGTTAGGATTGGGCGGGTGATAGTCGTATCCGAGGGCACCGACGATGCCGGGGATGTCGTAGCCTGGCGAATAGGTACGCAAAGCGCGTCCGCTGCGTGCGAATGCTTCGGCGTGATGGGGTTCAGGCAAGAACAGCAGGAGGCCGCCCTGGGTCGGCACCGACATCGGTTCCCAATTCGGAGGGGCGCGAAAGGAAGCTACTCCGCCGTTCTTGACTGATTTTGAAGGAAGGTGCTTGAATGCAACGGTTTCGCCGTGGCGATCCTTGACGCGGACTTCCTTCGGCTTCTCTGCGGGCTGGAGGATTTTTTCCACGATTTCACGCGTCAGCATGGGCATCCGACTTACGACTGTCCCGCCACTTCGCCTTGCTTCTGCCGGACCAGGTCGGCGACGAGTTCGTTGTCGACCCATTCCTTCCATGCGCCCAGCAATGACGGATAGTCGATGGTGCCGGTTTCCTCGCGCTGCTTTTCCGACAGAATCAGATAGTGCATGTGGGCGCGCACGGCGTACTCAGCTTCCAAGAGGCGCGGGATGCCGAGCTGGTTCTTCTGGTCCACCAGGTACTGCTTGGACTGGCCGCGTGCCATGATCTCGTTCCATACCGCATCCGGATCCAGGCCGCGCATGCGGGCCACTTTCTTGAGCCATTCGCTTTTGGCCAGGATGTCGTCCTTGAATAATTCCAAGTCGTCCTTGTTGGCGTCAAACGTCATCCAGTTGACGAATCCTTTTTCCTTTCCGGGGTCGGTTTCCCAGTCCTTGAGCACTTCCGTGATCTCGATGAGGCGGCGGTGGCGCTTGAGGGAGCCTTTGAAGCGGATGGGTGCGGCGATGACGCAGAAGTCCGTGGCCTTGAAACTGGTGGTGGGCACGCCCAAGTCGTTCACGACGCGGTCCCAGATGGAGTAGGCGGATTCGCCGTGGATGGTGCCCATGACGACGTTGCCGACCGCGCCGACACGCATGGCCTCGTAGAGCGCTTTGGCCTCGCCTGAGCGCACTTCGCCCACGATCAGCACCGAGTCACCCAGACGCAACGCCGTCCTTAAGGCGTCCTCAGCGGACACTTCGGATTCGGTGCCGCCGCCCAACGGAGGCCGGGTCTTCATGCGCTGGATGGAGAGGCCGAGTTTCTTCATTTGGGGGACGGGAAGCTCTTGAGTGTTGTGGGCCAGGATTCCGTTGCACACGAAGTTCTCGCATTCGGGAACGCTGAAATCGTAGACGAAATCATTGACTCTTCCGAGGGATTCAATTTTCGAAATTTTTTCAGTGCCGATTTTCTTGGAAAACTGAATCGTTCCTGTTTTTTCGTTTGCTTCGATGTCGGCAACCACGAGTTCACTTTCGACTTGCAGATCTTTGGTCTTGATTGCTTTCAAATTGCCATTTTCAAGGGTGAATAGGCTATGGTCACCCGTTACCTTAATTTCGCGGCCGCTTTGCGTCTTGACTTTGAATATTTCTTTTTCCGTTTTGTGGCGGATGAAGCAAGAAACTTCTTTCAGCTCGATTCTTCCGTCTGACGTCGAGGAAAAAACTTTGATGTTTTCCGGGTTGCCATAAAGCTTCTCGACGCCAAGTTGTTTTGAAACGAAATAGTTTTTCATCAAGCCGTCGATGAGACGCCCTACTGTCGTTTTTTCCAGTCTTGCGTTTCTTTCAATCAGAATTGGCGCGTCCGCCGTCACGCTGTCTTCCTGTACAAGGACCCTCAAGTTCTGCGGCAATTCCAGCATCATTGCCTGGAGCAATGACGTGTTGTGGGCGATGACGCCGTTGGCGACGAATGAGTGAGTTCCGTCGACGGTCAGGTCATAGACGTATGGACCCGAAGGCGCGACTTTTTCGATTTGTACGACACGGTCCCAGAACAAGTCGGAGTGGGCCAGTTTGTGCATCTGGCGGATTTTCTCGTCTTCGGGCTTCTTTTCAAGAAACTCGAATGCCATTTTTTGCAGTTTCGCGCGGCCGATTTCGTGTTGGTCCAAGCTGGTTTTTCCGAAGCCGTATTGTCTTTTCGTGTGCTCGAGCAATGCCCAGGAATTCGGAATGACGTCGATGTTGGAGTTGAACGTGCGACCTTCCAGCGCTTTTTCGAGCCGGAGTTTCTTCTCGGGATGGCCGAAGCCGATTCTTTGGGCGTAGCGAAAGACATTGTCGCCGCGGATGAACAGGCGATAGTACGTGGCCTGTTTGACTTGCTTGGGCCTCTTGGTGCTTTGGATGCCGAACCGCAGCAACGCATATTGCATCTGCTCGGCGAGTTTGGCGCTGGCGGTGCAGAACTCGATTTCGGCCTTCTTTGCGGACTGGACGCTGGAGTCGCAGTCGAAGTAGGCCTTGATGAACTCCGCCAAAACGGCGTCAGATGCGGATAGGATTTCGTTGGGAATCGTCTGGAAAGGGGCTTTCTTGCCGCTGGGCAGTCCGAAGCGGCTTCGGGCGATGCGGCTGACGGCCCGGGACGAAAGCTGGAACATGGGCGAGCGGTTCTTCGGATGCCGAATTTTGCCTTGTGCACCCAAGATGCGTTCCGAAAGGCGCTGGAAGTCCGCCAATAGTTCTGGATGGGTGTTGGTGAACGTCAGTTCGACGTCGTCCACGTGGCCGTCGCCGTACAGCAGGCCCAAGAGTCGGGCATAGTCCATCGTCAGCGGACCGGTCATGGCGCCGATGTTCATGGTGTGGCTGGAGTTGTTGGATTTTGCTTCTTGTAGGTGGTTGGCGTATTGTCCGAAGTCCTTGCCGGCGTAATGCGCGATTTTTTCCATTTCGTCGAAAGAAACGGCTTTTCGGATGCCGTTTTTCAGGTTGGCCGCCGTGCGGTAATTCATATGCATTGCGTCGGCTGCAACATTCAGTGGCGTGTGCTTTTGGATTTGCGCCAGTTCAACCTGGGCCAAGGGTGCCAATTCGGGGTACTTGAGTCCGAAGAGACGGGACTGCTCGCGGATGAGGCTCAAGTTAATGTTTTTGGTTTGCCCGGAGTGTGTCGGAATGCGGCGCGGCGTGGCCACGAAACCGTCAGTCCTCAATTCATCCGCGCGGATTTGCGTCACGAAACCGTCCTTGACCGTGAAGAACGGGTGTTCCGGAGTGGTCGTGATTTGCTTGCCGGACGCCAGGGTGATTTTGAACATTTCCGCCGGTGCGTTGCGACGCCAGACTTTTTCAATCGGTGCGACGCGGACTTTCAAATCAGGGGTCATTGTCAGGATGTCCAGCCCGTTGACGTCGGCATGGCAGCCATCTTCGATCAGCGTCGGGTTCTGCAGATTTTCCTCCACTATTTGGTCGATGCGCTTGAGGCTTCCGTCGGCCATCTGGATGAGCGTGTCGCCCTCCAAACATTTGCCCGCGCCTCTGGATCCGACGATGAGCATCGATGCCTGCGCGTCGACGAAGAAGGACAGCATGCCGGCGGCGAAACTGCCGAAGGCTTTTCCGTCGACGAATTGCGCCAGGGTCCAGGGCGTCTGCTTGTGCAACCGCAAGGCAAAGGCGATGCCGTCCAAGGCCAGGGGTTTTCCGATGACGGCGATGCGCGTCTGCAAGTCTTCCAAATCGAAGTCGAGGATGGGGTGGGCTTCGTCAAACGGCCTTCCGGAAAGGGCACGGAAGCGCGAGACGATTGACCGGGCTTCCTCGTTGGAGAATATGACGTTGGTCTGGCATTGGCCGTATTTTCCGTGCACCAAGTAGACGGGTTTGTCGCCCAGCGGAGAGTCGATGTAGACGTCGGTGACGCGGCGGTCGGAAAGCAATACTTCCATGATGCCGTAGCCGATGGTGTACCGCGCCACGATGGAGGCCAAATCCTCCTTTTCCTCGACGGAGAGCTTGATGTTGTTCTTGAGTGCGAGGTCTGCGATGGTGGCGACGTAGACCTTGCGGAAATATTTGCGTGCCTGCGTGATGTCCAAAAACTGGACGGATTCCGGCCGGTGCTGGGCCACGACTTCCTTCGTCTTTTCCAAGAGGAAATATTTTTCCGGCGGCAGGCTGTACTCCGGCGGGTTGATGAAGTACAGGTATTGGACCTGGTCGGGGTGGCGGTAGATGTACACCTTGCTGCCGCCTACGTCGTACTGGTCGACCAGTTCCAGCTGTTCGGTGGCCTTGAAGAAGATGCGGGAGCCGATGAAGGACGGCTTGATCGAGCTTTCAAAGAAGGCATGGTATGCCGTGCGGCCTTCCGGGATGCTGCCTAACTGCGACAAATAGTCTTTCATGGCCTGGATGAGTTTCATCTCTTCCATCTTCTGCCGCATGTACCGCAAGGTGCCGAGGTAGATCTGGACGTCTTCGGCATTCGGCCCGGCGGCGGCCACCTGCGCGGCGACGGTCTTCATCTCCTGCACCAGTGTGAGGTAGGCCTTGAAGGGGTCGGACTTGATTTGCGCCATGATGCGCAGGACGGCGTCATGCCGCGGCCCCAAGGTCTTGGAATCCGTGGACCTGCCGAGGTGGGAGGGGCTCCAGACGGCGTCGGCTTCCAGGTTGTTGACCAAGTCGGCGACTTCCTTGAGCCAATTGGTCTGCTTCTCGTCATAGATGCGTTCGTAATACTCGGAAAGCACGACTTCGTCGGCGTCGGCCTCGCGCAGCTTTTCCACGACGTTCTGGAAGGCCTGGCCGTACTGGGCGATGTCCGGGCCCCAGGCCATGCCGCGGTAGTCGATGATCAAGCGCTTCTTGCCGCCGTCGCTCTTGACGACGGCCTGTCCGGGAGCCATGAAATCGCATCCCTTACGCCGCTGAACTATAAAAGCGGCGCGCCTGCTGGTGGCACGCGCGTGGTTTTTGTTTGTTTGTTGTCGCCAGTGTCGTTTTTCTTACGCGTCGGGTCGTTTCATCGGTTTTTTAAAGCCGCTCGGTGTACGTTGTAAAATAAGTGAACGCCCACCCGGTCGGAAGATATCTTTTGTCCAAGGCCCCCTTCGCGGCTTTTTTTCCGTCCAAAGTCCCATGATCCGAGTCCATCCGAAGGCATCCCTCCATGCGAACCCACGCCCGTAAACTCCAAAACCAGGCCCAGGTGTTGGGCCATTCGTTTGCCGACCTGCTTCGGCCCGCCCCCCTGACGCTGAAATACGCCAAGGAGGACGTCGTCGCCGGCACCATCGTCATGGTCGTGGCCATTCCGCTCTGTTTGGCCATTGCGGTTGCCTCCGGCGTGCCGCCGGTCTTCGGCATCTACACGGCCATCATCGCCGGCATCGTCGTGGCCTTCTTTGGCGGCACCGAATTGGGCGTGGCAGGTCCCGCCGCCGCCATGACCGTCCTATTGTATAGTGTCGTGGCCAAGTTCGGCCTGGACGGGCTTTTAGTCGCCGGCTTCCTGGCCGGAGTCCTGCAAATTGCCATGGGCCTCTCGGGCATCGGCCGCGTCGTCAAGTTCATCCCCTACACCGTCGTGGTCGGCTTCACTACGGGCATCGGCCTTTTGATCTTCATCCAGCAGTTGGGCAATTTCACCGGCATCGACACGAAAGCCGAGAACGCGTTGGGCCAGCTTTCCGCCTTGTTCGCTCATACGTCCCAGTTCAACCCGGCCGCGTTCGAACTGGGCCTCTTGACGTTGTTGCTGCTGTTCGGCCTGCCGCGTTTTTCCAAGAAGATTCCCGCCTCCTTTGCCGCCCTGCTCATCGTGACTTTGTTGGCCTTCGCCTTCCAGCTTCCCGTCGCAACCATCGGCGCCGTGCCCAGCGAATTACCGTCTTTTGCCGTCCCCGCCGTCGACTGGGGCAGACTCAACGACCTGCTGCCCGCCGCGTTGGCCATTGCCCTCATTGCTAGCATCGAAAGCCTGCTGTCCGCCGTGTCGCTGGACGGCATGACGGGTACCAAGCACAGCTCCAGCAAGGAGCTGGTCGGACAAGGCATCGCCAACACCATCCTGCCATTCTTCCATGGCGTTCCCTCCACGAGTGTCATCGTCCGCAGCGCGACCAACGTCAAGAACGGTGCCAAGACCCGCCTGTCCGCCATCGTGCACTCGGCACTGATGCTCTTGGTTTTGGTGGCGTTGGCGCCGCTGGCGCAGTACATCCCGATGCCCGTGTTGGCAGGCATCCTGATCTTCACCGCGTTTCACCTCGTCGGCGTCAACGAGATCAAGCACTTCGTCAAGGACAGCAAGTCCGACGCCGCCGTATTGGCCGTCACCGTCGGCTCGACGGTCTTTCTGGAACTGACTACGGCAATCCTCATCGGCTTCACCCTTGCCGGTTTGTTGTTCATCAAGAAGATGAGCGACAACGTCGAAGTCAAGCAGGTTCCCGCCGCCGCGCCGGCCTCATCGGACACCACGCTGGCGCCAGACATCGCCGGCGTCGCCCGCACGTACCGCATCAACGGACCCCTCTTCTTCGGTTCGGCCCATCTATTGGAAAAGATTTCGGACGAGGCGCCGCGCGACTCCTGCCCCGCCTTGGTGCTGGACCTCACTCACGTGGATTATCTGGATTCCTCCGGCGCCGCCATCTTGGCCGGCATCGCCGAGCGTCGGCAATCCACCGGCGAGATCTTCCTGGCCGTTCACGACGGCGCCGTGAAGACCAAGATCCTCAACTCGGACGTCATGCGCTACCTCAAGGTCGAAAACCTGGTCAGCTCGGTCGAAGACGGCCTCAAGAAAGCCCAGGACAAGTACGGCAAGAGCAAGCAGACGCACCTTTGAAAACATCTTTTTAATCGAGCACACCTAGTTGTCGCCATGCTTCCGGAAAGTCAACTGTCCCGTCTGCCGCATGACCTCCACCTCCTTCCTCTAGACCAATTGCAAAAACATGAGGCGTCACTGGTCATCCATTCCCGGCTAGGAAACCCAGACGCCTTTGCTGCCCTCTTGCGTCTGGTCAAGCCGCATGTCGAAGCGGCCGTGGGGCGGTTTCAGCAGTTGACTTGGAGCGAAAAGGAGGATGCCGTGCAGGATGCATATATACGGCTTTTTCGGAGCCTGCATGCCTACCGCCATGATTCATCCATTGACGCCTATGTGCGGGTCATCGCCACGCGTATCGCTGTCGACCGTTTCCGGTCCAAAAAGCGCCAACCTACGGTTTCACTTGAAACTTGGATGGAACCTGCCGTGTCGCCGCAGGATATCGGGCGCGGAAGCGTGGAAGCCGTCGCGGACGTGATGGAAAAAAAGGGCCGTCGCCGCCAGTTGTGGCTGGCAATCGAATCGCTTCCACCGGTCCACCGTGACCTGCTTGAAGCCCATCTGAAGGAAGACCTGTCCTACGAAGAACTTGCGCAACGCTTCGACGTCAAAGTCGTTGCCGTAAAAAGCCGCCTCTTCCGCGCCCGGCAAGCCCTTTTCGCCGCAATGGGAAAAACCGGCATTCGCATGACGCCCGGACGTCCCCACTGACGCCGAATCATCCTTCAAAGTAAAAAAAAGAGAGTCCCGCTGGCCAGAGTTGCAACCGGATCCCCGGGGAGGCGCGCCTCCCCTGGACATCCGTCGTCCTCGCCCCTCCCAACAAATGCTTTTAGAATCAATCTGATTCGCGAGCGTCGCCAGGAGGGGTGGGCCCGACGCAATTCTTCCAGAATTGCGGCGCTCCCGCATCCAGCTGGATTTGCGTGGGACCAGTGAGGGGTGCAAGTAAACGCCGAAGCGTTTACCGCATGCAGCAAACTTGAAAAGTTTGCTTCAAACCTGGGTTCCCCTGGGTGGGCAATGAGTCCCGCTGGCCAGATTTGAACTGGCAACACCCTGATTTCGTTTTGCTCTCCCAAGGGAGGCAAATCGTTTCAGGCCGTATTTTGGCAAAGCAAGCTGTAACCGGAAAATACCGATTCGAAAACGGCGGCGTTTTTCCCACAGTCAGGTGCTCTGCCAGGTTGAGCTACAGCGGGTTCCGCTGAACTTGCGCCCAGCGTACAGCACTAAGATGGCGGAAGGCGTTTTTTAACCGTGCGGTCGAGCCGCCGGCGTTGGCGCTTTCGTCAATCTCGCTGGGCTTTTCGCGTTGCGGATTGCACCTGCAGAAGCAATGTCTATATATTATCTTTCGGCGTAGTTGAGGCCTATGACTGGTTCCCTCTTTCGCGCCGCGTTAGCGGTCCTTTTAGTCTCGTCTTTTGTCTTTGCCCTCACGGCGGAGGAAACCGCCCGGTTCTACCTCAAGTCCGGCGAGTCGATGAAGCTGGAGACGATCAGTGCTTCCGGAGCGACGTATTCCTTAGTCAAGATTGATGGCACGCCGTCATTGGTGCTGGCTCCCGCCGGCGCACTCTTTGAGCCGTTGAAGGACCGCGAGGCCCTGCAGCCGGTCGTGGCGGCGTATGCCAAGCAAGTCTATGCCGCGAAAGACTTCGAAAAATCCGCCGACCTTCTTAATGAGACGAACCCTATCCTTGAAACCATCCTCGGCAACTGCGATTTGGGCGGCACGACGTTCCTGAAGAATTTTCCCACGCGCTCCATCCGCCTGGGCAAGGCCAACGTGGGACTGAAATACCTGATTGACCGCACCGGTGCCTATGCCACGGAAAAGAAAGCCTACGAGGATTTCTACGGCGCTTTTCCGCCGTACCATGACGCTTACCAGGCCTTTTTGCCCAAGGCCCAGGAATTCGGTTCCCTGGTTGCCGCCGGTGATTCGGACGCCGTGTTGGACGCCGCCGCCGTCATCCGCGACAGCGCTGCTTCGCTCAAGGTCAGCTACGAGAACGTGACGACGGCCTACCGAACGCTCAGCGCGTCAAGAGAACTCGGTGGCATCATCAACTTCACGTTCTACAAGAATGGGGAACCCCTCAAGTGCTACCCGGACGGCAACGCCACGACGGCATTGGCGCGCGTGCAGAACGAGTTCTCCGACAAGTCAATCCAGTCCTCCACTCGCCTGTTGGACTCCATCCTCGCATTCACCACTGAGCGCGGCTCGGACGCCAGCAAGGGAACGGCCGCCGCATTGCGCGCCGAAGCCGTCGCCAAGGTCGACGCCTCCGTGTCCAACCTCTCCGCCCAATTCGCCGGAGCAGGCTACACGGTCGATCTCAAGGCCCTGGTGACGAAAAAGGATGGATTGAAAAAGTCGCTCCCATCGGCCAATTCGACGACTTCTTCTGAAGCCATCGACACCGGCGTCAAGGACATCACCGCCGCCCTACCGTCGTACCAGGCCGCCGTCGCGCCGTTCAAGAAAGCTTCCGTCTCCATCAAGGCCGCGTCCGACAACGTGACGGCCGCGGCGAAGAAATACGGCGAAGCCGACGCGCGCATTACGGCGTTGAACACGGAACTGAAAGGCATCAAGACGAACATGTCTGCCGCCATTTCCCTGCTGTCCAACGGCGATTCCGTCAAGGCGTCAGCCCAGTTCACGGCCCTTTCGCAGCAGTCCAATGATTTGGCTCAGCGTGCCGGTTCCTTGCCGGCGCAGGGCAACGACTTGAACCTGCCGGTCATCGGCGGCATCGTTCTTTTGGTACTGGTACTTGCCGGCACGGTGTGGTACTTCCGCAAGATGAAGAAACCCCAGATGGGCGCTTAGGTCTTTTTTTTCAGGTGGCCGGCTTTTCGGCCTTTGTTTTTTCTCGCCGAGCTGTAGCTCGTTCTGTGTCGGTGGTGGTTCTGAGATTCGAACTCAGGCCTTCCGTTGTTTTGCATTGAATTCGTTTGCCACCCTTTGCGGTCAAAGGCGGCTTTGCCCAATATCCGTCTGCCGATACGGGTAATCGCAATTTTCAGCGAAGGTCGGACGGAACAATCAGCCTGTGGATTTTGTTAAGCAATGCGTCTGCAAAGGTAAGGACGGCCTGGGCGTCATGCCGGGTCGCATAGTAGGATGCCGAATATTGAACTTTGTGCCTTTTGTCTCGGTATTCGTCCATCAAGTCAATCATGGCCGTACCGATTTCTTTCTCATATCGCGCTTCCAGGAACCGCACAACGCACGCATGACTTTTTTCACGGAACCCATCTCTGAACATCAAAGCGCGTGCGGCATCCAGGGCCGCGGCGTAGCCGGCCAAAACTGCGGCATGTGGAGCGTCCGCGTTGAAAGCCGCCTTGGCTTCCGACAGCAGGCTTTCGGCTTTCTTGAACTGTTCTTGGCTTTCCAGAGGGGACGGCGGTACTTTTCGCACCAATCCCAGCCGGATGCATTCATCCAAATCCATCATAATGGTTCACCCCATAACACGATTCCTTGATGCAATGCGTAGAAGAGCGAGGGGCTCTTGGCTGCTATATCCTGCATCCGTTCGCGTGTTGCGAACACGAAGTCAACGGATACGCCCAGGCGCTGCTGGATTTTTCTCCGGGTGGCCGCAATCGATGCATCAGGAGGCTGGATGCCGAGTTTGATCCAAATGTCAAGATCGGAGTCTTCCGTGTTGGTTCCAGATGCCCAACTTCCATACACTCCGATTCCTAGGCAGGGTTTGAACCCTTCTTGAATCAGCGAGGCAATCTTTTTTTCTTCCAGTTCTGACACGTTGAACATCCGGCGGAGCGACGTGATCCGGGGTCCTTCTATGATCCGGTCTTCCCGAACCAGTTCCAAGTCACGCATTCGTTGGACGCATTTGTGGACTTGGCCTGGGCTGAGGTGGAGTTCCCGCGCCATGGCGTTGATCCGGATGGGTTGGCTCGAATGCCGGAGGACGTGCCCCGCCACTTTTTCCCTCTCCGGCGTTGAGACCAAATCGAAAAAACGCATGCTTAAATAGGGGGATTCACGATTTATAAATAGTTTGTTCACGAATCGTGAATGGATTGTTCGCGCCTTGTGAGTCTTTTTTTCGGGAAAAAATGGGGTTTCTGAGATTCCCGCACGGTCGCCTCTGTCTTTCAAGCGCTCGCAAAGTTCGAGGCTTTGCGGCGCCCAGCAAACGCCGATGCGTTTGCCCGGGAATGGTGCGGCCTAGCTCCAAAGAAGGCTTCGCTCGTGAATCAAAATTATGGGGGATCTGAGATTCGAACTCAGGTCACCAGCTTTCTTGCCTTCAAGCCGCTAATTGGCGACTCAAAAGTCCCAAAGCTGGTAGGATGCCAGGCTACCCCAATCCCCCGGAACCGCAGGGGGCACGGCTGCTACCGACGATGCCGAGTGCATCGTCGGGAAACCGACCTTCCCCCTTCAGTTTCACGTGCTCCCAAATCTTACGGATTTGGGGGCCCACACAATTTCCTTGCGGAAATTGTGATGTCCTCCGGATTCCCCCTCCCATTTGCGGGTGAATCAGAAAATTCGTGGAATATCTCATTCTATAACGACTTTATCTTCTTTCGCAGGAACGGGCGAGGCGGAGCGAGCGCCAGGTGAAACTTCGTTTCCCCGGGGCTTGCCCACGGCTACCCCAATCCCCCGGATGAATATTGAAGAAACAATCTTCTGTCGTGCGCGATTTATAATGCTATAAAAGCCGGATCCGTCTTTGTTGTTTAATGCGTCCTGCTATCTTCGGCGTTCTCGCGTTTGCTTTGCTTCTTTTCGGATGCTTCCAGCCGTCTTCCGTCGCTTTTCCTTCCTCTGCGCCCGTCATTGCGGCTTCGCCTTCGCCGACTTTTTCCGTGTCGACGCCCGCCGCTTCAGCGACCCCAATGCCGACTCCTTCCGTTTCCGCAACTTCTTCTGGCGCGTGGCTCTACGTCCTGACCGGATACGAAAAAACCGGATTGTTGGATGAAATCGTCCGCACGCCCACCGAGGGTTTGGTCGTGGATGCCTTCAAGCAGACTCCCGACGCGTGGTTCACCCTGGACGAAGTTGCCTCGTTCAAGCGCAATCGCGGCACCGTCTTGGCGTACGTCAGCATCGGCGAAGCCGAGGACTACCGCTACTATTGGAATAGCGAGTGGTCGGCCGTGCCGCCGTCTTGGATGGGTCGCGTCAACCCGCAATGGCAAGGCAACGTCAAAGTCAAGTATTGGGACTCAGGCTGGCAGGCCTTGGTCTTCGACTACGTCCGCAACGTGGCGCGGCAGGGTTTTGACGGCGCGTACCTGGACATCGTGGACGCGTACGAGTACTGGTCCGATTCCGACGATGGCGAAGCCGCGTTTTCCGACGCGTCGTTCGAAGGCATGCGCAATTATTTGGAGCGGGACGAAGCCGCAAGGCGTATGATTGGTTTCATCGGCGCCATCCGGGACGAAGGACGCAAAATCAACCCTGATTTCAAGATTTTTCCGCAAAACGCGCAGCAACTGGTTGACTATCCAGGCTATTTGGACACCATCGACGGCATCGGCCGCGAAGACACGTGGTACGTCGGGTTCGACGACCGAAACGAAGCCGGAAGCCGCGCCGAACATTCGGATGAGGAACGCTTGGAGTACGAACTGGAACCGCTACGCCGGATCAAGGTTGCCGGAAAAACCGTGCTGGTCGTGGATTACTTCGATGCACGCCAGCGTCAAGAGGCGGACGACTTCCGGAAAAAGGCGGAGGCGGAAGGCTTTTTCGCCTATCCGGCCGACACGCGCAAGCTGGTTGACGTCAGTTCCTTGATGTTGCGGCCTTGATTTTTTCTCTCGCCTGTTTCGATTCCACGAACTTTTATTAACCGGCGGCACTTTTTCCGAGTATGCATCGCCGGGGACAAGGCACTTTCGAGTACGTGTTGCTGTTGGGCGGCGTTCTGCTCGTCGTCGTACTGGCTCTGTTCGTCCTGCAGGGTTCCTTCAATCAATCCACGCAGGGCCTTTCGGAAATCGAGTTGAAAAAATGCAAGGCCGCCGCCGCGGCATCGCCGATGTGTTCCGCTTCCGGTTCGTTTGACCCTGTGGCTGTCTTTTCCGCCCTCGAAGTGCCGGAAGGCACCCTGTGCGACTGCAGCAACTACAATCCTGATGCGTCCGGCGGTGCGGATGAGGAAGTCCAATTCTCACGCCCGCTTTCGGCCCTGTACTTTGAGGACGCATTGCCCCCGCAGGCCGCGGGTGAAAAGCCCACCGTACTCAAGTTGCGCCGCCGCGGAGACAAGCTTTGGTTCGTCGCCCAGCACCGCGTGAGTTCAGCCTACGTCGGTCCATTGACTGTCGTTTTGCCGGTGCCCAAGAGCCGCATCACATCCATATTTCCGTCTTCGGCCGTTGTTTCTTCATCCACCGACGGCGCGTCCACGATTCTTTCATTCGCCGCCGTCCGCCTCTTTGCAGGGCAGTCCTTCAACGTGGTGGCCTACCTGACGCCCGACGAGTTCAAGACGACTGCGGATGCGATTCGCGCCCAAATCCCATCCGTCACTGCGGCCAAGCCCTCCGACGTGCCATCCGGCTTCAGTGAATTCGTCCACACGACGCCCTTGGTACAATCCGCGCCGTCCTGTCTCTCCGTCGGCCAAAGCTGCGCCAATCCCCTTGGGCCCGGTTGCTGCACGGGTTTGTCCTGCGACGTCTTGGGCGGATTGGTCTGCAAGGCCCCGTCCGTAGCTGCGCCTTCCCCTTCTCCGTCCCCTTCGCCTTCCGCCACTCCGATTCCTGCATGCGTACCTTCCGGTCAAGGATGCGCTTTGACGAGCCTCTTGCCTGGAAGCATTGACCTGCAATGCTGTGCCGGATCTACCTGCCAATTGGAAGGCCTTAGCACCCTTTGCAAGCCGACTGTTTCCGCAACGCCAACCCCGGTTGCAGAAGCCAGCCCTTCACCGTCTCCGACTGCATCCTCGACACCCTCGCCCAGTACGGAGGCCACTCCGAATCCCGAACCGGTTGCAAGCCCTGTGCCGGAAACTTCGCCTTCACCAAGCCCGTCTCCGCAGATTTCTCCTTCGCCGTCTCCCGCGGCGGAAGGCAACGTGCCGGATGCATTGTTTCCCGTCGCGACGCTTCTGGTCGTTGACAAATCTGCGCTGACGGAGAAAGAAGCGGCTTTTTTGGCCGATTTGAAGGTAGACTATCCCCGCGTCGACATCTTCACCTACAAAGACGTGTCTTCCGAAGCTCTGCTGCCGTACCCATCCGTCTTCGTGATTGATTTCAGCGCCGATTTGGACGTCTCGGTCCTGACGGCCATGTTCAATGCCGGCCGCCGCATCAATTTGATTGGCCCGGCTGGGGCGTACGCGGACTCGATGACGCTCCCCGCGGGAGTTCAGGAGGTATCCGGATGAAGCGCTTCGCATTGCTTTTGTTGCTTTTCATGGCCTCGTCCTCCTTTGCCTTAGCCAATAAGGTCGTGCTGGGCCCGGAAGGAACTCCCGGAGTCCTTGCCGTTTTCCCAAATTCCGTTGGGTATCGTGATTATGTCGACCAGTTCCGCACACGGATGAGTGGATTCGGCACAACCATTCCGACCGGTTTTCTGGGGATTACTTCTTCTCCCAACGGGGCAGAAGTCTTTTTGGACGGTCAATACGTCGGCAAAACCCAAGTCGCCGCCAAAGTCATCGCCCGTAATTATTCCGTCCGCCTCAAGGCCCCCGGTTATGCGGATTATGATACGGTGACTGTGGTCCCGCCGCAAAGTGAGCAAAATCTGGATGTCACGATGCTCAGCCTGACTCCGTCCGGATCGTATTTTCCCATTCCCGTGGACGATCTGTCCGACCAAATCGGGCCTAATTCCGGGTTCCGGCTGGATGCATTCCTGCAAGACGCCCAGGGCAGCCTGTTCATCGTGTATCACGCGCCGCATTACGTGAAAAAGTCGTACGTCGACTACGCCGACACTTCCGTTTCCGAGGTATTCAACGTCGATTCCATTGGAATCGCCAAGTCCGAAGATCGCGGCAAGACCTGGACATCGGTGAAAAAAATCCTTGGGACGGAGCCGCCCGCGTCGGTTTTGTCCGACCGCAAGCCGTTTTCTTATGCTTGGACCCGGACGGAGCGAGGCTACGATGCCCGGTTGCACAAGTATGTGGACGTTACCTGCGTGACTCGATACGACAACACGGCCGTTTTCGTCGACCGGGAATCCGATTCCTTGTTTTTTGATTCCGCCACCATCGATGGCGACGGGCATTTGCGCGTTCTTTACGAGGATATGCGCACGGTGAACCGCGGGTTCAACGGAATCATCGCCAAGGTAACCACCCAGGCCGGATGCAGTGACGCATACGGATCCAGCCCCAAAACTGAATACTGGACCTACTTGCCGTCGAAGGACCGTGAACTGGCCAACTTGCCTTCCGACTTTTTTGCCACCTCCATCGTTTCACAGTCAAGGTCCGTGATGTCCGCGTCCGATCGTCTGGCCCCCCAGTTTTTGTCTTTTGCCCCGAAATCCAACGCCTCCTTTGGTTTTGCCGGCAGCCACGGCGACGCCCAATACCTCGTGAATGCCATGCCGGATGCATCGGTTCAGCTATACTCCCTCGAAGGCAACCAGTTCAAACTGCTCAAGACCGGCACTTATTCTACGTTTTCCCGCGTATTGATCGATCCCGCCGGCCGCCTCTTCAATTTGGATGCGTCTACCGGCAAGATCAATTCACTTGATTCCGTGTCCGGCGAATCCGTGGGCTTGATTGACCCTTCCTTCTCGCTTTGGCAATCGACCCCTGTTTTTGATTCGCACGGAGACCTGCATCACGCCTATCTCAAGTATGTGGCTGGTGGAACGGACGTTTACTATGTCTTCGCGCCTATCCGCAAGTCCGGAGTCCAGGCCGCCTACTTGTTTACGCAACCGGATTGCGCTGACTGCGGGTCGGTCAAGGCTTGGCTGGATGCGAACGAGGTTTCCTATTCTGAAAATCCCTCATTGACGGGCAATTTGAATAAGACCGCGATGCAGTTTCTGGCTGCCAAGCCTTATCCTTTGTTGCTTGTGGACAAGTCGGACGGAACCACCGGGGCCGTGTGGGGCCTGGACCTTCTCTCGGCCAGCCGCGAACTCGAATTATCCATTCCAATGCGCATCGGCGGTCACGCCCGAGTAAATTCCCTCTTTGCCGTCATGACCCCCCAAGATCTTCCCGCCGTTATCGTGCAGGCTGGCGATGGCATTTTTTATCATTCGTACGAGTCCGGCGTCTGGACGGAGAAGAAACTGGCCGACAAACCGGCCGTCAACTATTTTTTCGGCCCCAAGCTTCGCGGTAATGGTATCGAGAATTACAATGCCCCGGACGGTGCGGACGACGTCGAACTGGTCGTTCTCACCGATTTCAGACAGGTGAATGCCGGCCTCACCGGGTATGAGTGGGGCACCGATTTCTCCAAATACTCCGTTTCCAGGGACGCATATACTCTTTTCACTAGCCGAATCAAGGACCTCTCCTCCGGCGAGACACAGTTCACGAACGTGCTCACGGCCCAACTGCCTCCGGCGGACGCCGTCATCCGTCCCAACAAACCCTATGCTTTGGGCGCAGTCATCAACGGCAAAGGCAGCCTCATCACTATCGCCGCAGACAAGGAGACTTTCCTTGTTTCCAAGGACTCCGGCTGCGCGGGAAGGAAGAATTGCCTCATCTTTAACCCCACTGACGGTTCGCTGAACGTCAAGCTTGCCGGCGGGGCCAGGGTGACGGTGGATGATACGTTGTCCCGCGTTATTCGCACCCTCGCGGTAGAGCCCATTACGGACAGCAGCGCGTTATTTTTCAGCCAGCAGAGTACGGTTGAACCGCGTCCGAAGGTCACGCTCAAATTTGGCAAGCAATATGTGCAGACCAACTGCCGCAATCCTGATTTGGATGATTGCAACGCCAATTTTCCTAGACTGTCCCAAACGGTCATCCGCGGTTTTTCCTATGCCGGTGACCTGACTGCCCTGACGGCAGATATTGACTTTTCGAGCTTTGAGAATGACTATGAATCTGAGACGGTTCGCATTCACTCATCCTTGTCCAAGAAGGCGTACCTGATGATGAACGTCAAGCGGATGCGCGGAATCCAGCCGGACCGTCTGGCGTACCTGACCCAGAACGAGCTGATTTATTTGCTTCAGGAGGCGGAAGGCGTCGCGGATTCGGTGTATTCGGGCGTGGTTCCGAATCCTTCCAGCGCGATTGCCATGTCCAAATCCCAGTATGCTCGGATGTACTACAACAAAGACCATGACAATCCGGTCCAGGGTTTTGCCGCCAGCCTCTTTTCGGGAGGAACTTCTATTGGGGGTAGCGTCGTCTTGCGGATGAAAAAAATCGACCCGTACTTTCCCGGTGATTCGGATGCTTGGATTGATGATCCCGGATATACCAATCTGGAAAGCAGGTACATCGACTCCGAAGACACTCCGGTTTCATTCAACCATATCTTCGCCGGTATCGCTGTGATGGACGTCCCGGAAACAGAGTTGGCTAATTGGTGGCGTACCGCTGGTTTTTCCTATCTTGGCGACCGGGGCTTTTCAATCATGCAGTTCAATCGAATGATGATACTGGGCGCTTGGGATAATTGGGGCGCTAATCAGGACGTCATGAATTCGTATTATTCAAAATCCATGGTCGAAGCGCCTCTCAGCGAGTTGATTGCGGATTTCTATGTCCTCCAATTCCGGCGACCGGTTCGGGAAAATCCTGCCGTAAGACTTTCCGAGTTGATGGAGCGGTTTTCGGGCTCCGAAGCCCAGAAGCGCTCGAAGCAATTGGCATTCCGCGAATCTAACGCGGTGGGCCCCATTTGGGCGGTTTATGGTGACTTGCCGACGACATCTACGCCTTAATCTACGAGGGATTCGGTCTATTGTTTTGGCGGCTTTTCGCTCATGCTGCGCAAAATCAGCGTGTCGGCCAAGTGGTCGGCATTGATGCGTTCCTGCCCGCCCGAGTCGCGCTCGCGCAGCGTCACGGTGCCGTCTTCCAGCGTCTGATAATCTACCGTGACGCAATAAGGCGTGCCGATCTCGTCGTGGCGGGCGTAGCGCTTTCCGATGGAGCCGGATTCGTCGTAGACGGCTGCCGGCATCGTCTTTTTCATGTGCAGGTAGATTTCTCGCGCCTTTTCCGCCAAGCCGTCCTTCTTCATCAATGGAAAGATGGCGACTTTGTAGGGTGCCACGGCGGGGTGCAGGTGCAGAATCGTCTTGATTTCGTCTTGGACGGGCTTCGGGCCTTTTTGATCCAATTGGGACGGCTTGCCGGCGTTCTTAGGGCTGGCTTTGACGTCTTGCGTGTGGGCTTTGCCGTCCTTCATCTCATCGGCAGTTGCCTTTTCTTCGGTTCCTTTCTTTTCCTCGAAGGCATCCAACAACAGCGTGAACACGAGGCGGTCCAGGCCGAATGACGGCTCGATCACGTGCGGCACCACTTTCTGCTTCGACGCGTCGTCGAAGATGGCCATGTCCTTGCCGCTTTCCTTGCCGTGCGCCAACAAGTCGAAATCCGTTCGGTTGGCAATTCCCATGAGCTCCTTCCAACCCCATTCGGGATAGTCGTACTCGACGTCCCACGTCTCTTTCGCGTAGTGGGACAACTCGTCGGAGCGGTGCTGGCGCAGGCGGACTTTCATCAATCCCAATTCGGCGAACCAATCCAAAGCTTCGGCCAGCCAATACGCGTGCCATTTCGTCTGGATGATTTTCTTCCTGATGGCGTCGCCAAAGGTCATTTCATGGCCTTTGTGGCCGCTTTTCTGGTCCTCTTCGGTGCAGAACAACGCCTTGTGCTTGGCAATCCGCTCAAAATCCGGGCAGTCGTCCAGTTTTTCCGGGTGGAGGAAGAACTCGATTTCCATCTGTTCGAACTCGCGGCCCCGAAAGACGAAGTTGCGGGGTGAGATCTCGTTGCGGAAACTGCGGCCGGCCTGTGCGATGCCGAAGGGCAATGCTTTGCGGCCGATCTGCTGAAGGTATTTGAAGTTGGCGAAGATCACCTGCGCCGTCTCCGGACGCAGGTAGGCGTAGTTGTCTTCCGTCGCGCCCACTGACGTGCGGAACATCAAGTTGAAGTTCTTGACCTCGGACAGCGCGCCTTTGCAGTCCGGGCAGACGAGCTTGTGCTTCTTCAGCAGTTCATTCAGATGCGCCTCGGACACGCCGTCCACGCTTTCTTTCAGTTCCTGTTCGATCAAGTGGTCGGCCCGGAAGCGATGCTTGCACTTTTGGCACTCGATTAGCGGGTCATTGAACGCGTCCACATGTCCGCTGGCCTTCCAGATGCGCGGGTGCGTCAATACGGCCCCGTCCAGCCCCAACACGTCTTCGCGTCCCTGTACGAAGCGACGCCACCAGGACTGCCGGACGTTGGCCTTCAATTCCGTGCCGGCGGGGCCGTAGTCGAAGAAGCCGCCGAAACTGCCGTAGATTTCTGCCGACGGAAAGATGAACCCGCGGCGCACGCAGAGGTTGACGACTTTTTGGATTTTGGAATCGGTTTTGGAATCTTCGGACATCAAATCAGCTCAAGTAAGTCTTCAACCGTCAATCCCGATTGCCGCAGGATGGCCCTTAGCGTGCCTTTAGCGACCTCGCGGTGTTTAGGTACGGTAATTCGAGTAAAAGGTTCCACTTCTTTCCTTAAAATGATGTGGCTTCCGGTCTGGTGGTCGATTTGGAAGCCGATTTTGGAAAGCGCCTTTACTAATTCGATTCCGGAGATGACGGGCAGCTTCATGCGCTCACGGCGATGATTTCTGCCTTCCTTCCGGGAACCTTTTCCCCATGCTTTTTGAGGCTTTCCAAATAGCCTTGGATGGCATCCTTGATGTTCTTGAGCGCTTCGGCCTTGTTTTTTCCTTGGCTTACGCAGCCGGGCAACTCGAGGCATTCAGCCACGAAAATGCCGTCTTCGTCCTGCGATACGATGACTTTGTACTTCATGTCGGAGTAGTCCATGCTGATGGTGCCGCCGGACGTAGATAAAAGGGAACGGTTGAGAAAAACTCAACCGCGGCAAAAAAAGAAAACGATGCAGCGGGTTTACGCCTTGTAACCCATCTTGTCGGCGACGATTTGGCCGATGACTGGCAACAGCACGTCCTTGCCTTTGAACGTCTGATATGCCATGTAAAGCGGCACGCCGAGAATCAGCGCCAGGTAGCCCAGGAAAAACACCATGCCTAGGATGGGAATCATGATGCTCAACAGCCCGCCCACGATCATGACCGGCAAATACAGCAATCCCATGGCCAAACCCCAGACCAATGCCTGCGCTCCGTGAAACTTGGCCTTTGCGTTCTGGCCCATCAAGGCGATGACGGCCAAAGGCCAAAAGACGTACCCCACGGCCGGAATCAATAAGTCGTTCGACGCGGAAACGGGCTTTGAAGGCGCCGATGACGGCAGGGGGTTGGAATCCGACGGCGTCGAAACGGCGGGGGCTTCGACGTGTTCGGCGTGTTCGGGTAGCGGGTTGGATTGCATGGCGGAGGGCATGGGTGCGGCTTCCGTGTGTTCCGCATCCGCGGGCAATGGATTCACGCTTGAAGAATCAACCAATCGAATCACCAGATTCAACAACGGAATCCGGCCTTAAAAGGACCACGCCCTGCTTGCTGTAACTGCCCATGACGAGCACTTCTGATTTGAAGGGGCCGATTTGTTTGGGCGCGAAATTCACGACGCAGACGACTTGCTTGCCGACGAGTTCTTCCGGTTTGTAGGCTTGCGTGATCTGGGCGCTGGACGTTTTCGTTCCGACGGAAGGGCCCAAGTCAATCCAGAGCTTGTACGCCGGCTTGCGGGCTTCGGCGAAGACTTCGGCCTTCACGATGCGGCCAATGCGCATGTCGATCTTCTTGAAGTCTTCCCACGTGGCGGTCGGCATGTTTGGCACCTCGTGGGAATTTGGCTTTGCGTTGTGTTTGAATGTTTTGCCGGACTTGTTCGGTTTTTTTTCGATGAGCCGCCCTACCCACCGCCCAGATAGATTCCCAGGTATGCGACGGCCAGTAAAGCGAAGTTGGCGGCCAGCACGCGTTTGTCGCTCCAGTGGATGAATCCGTCGACTTTGAACTTGGACAGCGGGAAGAAAGGGTGTTGGCCGAAGGGGCTTTCCTTGTGCAGGAAGAGGTCCATGGCCAAGTGCAAAAAGACGCCGCCGAAAAAAGGCGCTGCGAGTTCTGGCTTGAGGGCCCAGACCATTCCACCCAGGACGGTCATGAGCAGCCAGGAATGCGCGGCGTGGTACAGCGTGCGGACGAGGTCGAAGTGGGGTTGTCCAGCGATGCGTTTCATGCGTTCCGAGCGGTCGAAGTGACGCATGTTCCTGAAATGCTCACGGGCCTGTCCGCTGGTCAAGATGCCGCCGACTGACGGGATGGCCCAAATCAGGTCCGGCAGGATGGAAAAGACGGCGTAGCTCCAGACGTCCGGCTGACGGTTAAAGACGGCGTACGCCCAAAGCACGTGCGAGACGAGGTCCACCATGTCGGCAAAATGGTGGCGGCGACGGGCCTTATTCTTTCTGACGGAGTGGTCCGTCCTGGAAAACCGTGCTTGCAGCTCCGTTTATTCCAGCAGGCCTTCCGTTTCGGAAAAGCCCAGCATGAGGTTCATGTTCTGCACGGCCTGCGACGCCGCGCCCTTGAGCAGGTTGTCGATGGCACAGCACAGCACGGCTCCATCCGCGCCTTGGCTGAATCCGCCGATGAGTGCGCCGTTGTGCCGCGCGGCGCCTTTGAGCGTCGGCACGTCAGCTTGAACTTTGACCATGGGCTCGTTCTTGTAAAATTCCGAGTAGCATTCCTGGAGTTTGTCGCCGGCCAAGTCGGGGTGTAATCCGGCCAGGTGGACGGTGGCCATGAGTCCTCGGAAGGCGTGCACCACGTGGGGTGCGAACGTGTAGGGACGCGTGACGTACTTGGCGATTTCTGGACGCTGGTAATGGTCCTGCAGGCCATAAGGCACGACGTTGTCTTCATGGTCGTACGTCTTGGTCTTGCCGCCGCCGGAGTAGCCGCTTTTGCTGTCGAACGCGGCCGCGGCGAAGCGGTCTTTCAAGGGCAGTGCGGAAAGGATGCAGGCCGTGGCGTAGCACCCGGGGTTGGCAATGCTGCGGGCTGTTTTGATGGCGTCGCGGTTGGCCTCCGGCAGGCCATATGTGAATTCGGCGTTGAAGCGGTGGGCGGGACTCAAGTCGATGACGCGGGCGTTGGGCAACTGCTTGGCCGCTTCTTGCGCGTCAGGTCCGGGAATGGCCAAGAAGACGACGTCGGCCTCATCTGCCTGTTCGAAGGACAGCGTATCGTAGATGATGTGGAGGTTCGCCGGCGCGTCGGGGTGCACGACGTGGACGGATTTGCCGGCGTGCTCTCGACTTACCGCGACGACGCCGTCAATCGAGGGATGGAACGCCAAGAGGCGGACCAGTTCGTTGCCGGCTAAACCTGATGCTCCGAAGACTACGGCTGTCGTCATGCCACCACTTGGTCGAAGACGCGGATAAACCGTTCGGTTTGCGCGTCGGTGAGGATGAGTGGAGGTAGCAGGCGCAAGGTCTTTCCGTGCGCCACGCTGACGAGGATGCTGGCATCCTGTAGTTGGCGGCGCGCCGGCTCGGCGTCACTTTTCAACTCGATGCCGACCATGAGTCCCTTTCCGCGGACTTGCACGATGTCCTTTTTCCCCAGCGCACGGATGCTGTCAATCAGTCGTTTGCCTTGGCGCACGGCGTTGTCCATGAGTTTTTCCTTTTCGATTGTATCAACCACGTCATGCGCGACTCCCGTGACGAATGCGTTGCCGCCGAATGTGGACGCGTGCTGGCCCGGTTTGAAGTCCAAATCCGCTGCGAGGGTGGCGCCGATGGGCAGGCCGTTGGCCAAGCCCTTGGCGGTCGTCACGATGTCCGGACGGATGCCCTGTTGGGTGAACTCGAAATAGGAGCCGGTGCGTCCGTTGCCCGTCTGCACTTCATCGAGTATCATCAGGATGCCTTTTTCATCGCAGATTTCGCGCACCTTCCGCAAATAGCCTTCCGGCGGCACGATGACGCCGGCTTCGCCTTGGATGGGTTCCACGATGAATGCGGCGGTCTGGGGCGCAATGGCTTTTTCCAAGGGATTCACATCGCCAAACGGCACGAATTCCACGTCCAGGGCCGGCGGCAGAAAGTCTTCGCGGTAATGCGGCTCAAACGTGGCCGAAAGGCTGCCCAGCGTGCGGCCGTGAAAGGCGTTGCGGCAGGCGATGAATCTTTTCTTGCCCGTAGCGGCCATGGCCAGTTTGAGCGCGGCTTCGTTGGCCTCGGTGCCGCTGTTGCTGAAGAATGCCTTGCGCATGCCGCCGAGCCTGCACAGGCGTTCGGCCAGTTTTTCGGCGTTTTCCGCAAGGAAGAGGTTGCTGACGTTCGTCAAGCCTTCGGCATGACGCTTGACGGACTGAATGAATGCCGGATGGCCATGACCCAACGGACAGCAGGCGATGCCGCCGATGAGGTCAAGGTATGTCTTGCCCTGCGCGTCGGTGACTTCGCAGTCCTTGCCGCTTCGAAGTGCAATGGGGTAGCGCTTGTAGGTGTTCATGAGGCCAGTGGCCGGCGTGGCTGTTGTGGCTTTTGGTTCGTTTTTCATGTTTTCACCATGGTCTTGGGCAATTCCAGGGCCTTTCGGACGGTGGCGGCGTCGGGTTTTTCGCCGTACCAAAAGACGATCCATTCGCCGGACTTCTGCGATCCGTCCGCCTGTTTGAGGTACCACGGATTCACGGGGTTGTGCACGGAGGAGCGCCAGATCAGGTTCGGATACGCCGCCTGGATTTCCTGCCAGATGATCTTGGCCAAACCGGTGGCCTGCGACTTCTTGGCGATGGCGAACTTGTCAAGGTAAAATTGGCCGTTGAGCCGCTTGATGATGGCGATGCCTGCGTAATTCTTTTCCACGATGACCCGCTCCACCGGCTGTTGGAAGAAGTCCGACACCAACGTCTTTCCGAAGCTTTCCTCCAGCAGTGCCTTGATCGCCGATTTCTTGAGGCCGCGAAAAGTTCGGGCCGTCCTGAGGTTGGCGCCGCTGCGAAGCAGGGTGCCGGACCCTTTGATGGTGAACAGTTCCTGCAATAGCCGGTCGGGCGCGCAGATTTCCACCACCGTCTGCGGCACTTCCTGCAGGAGTTGGCGGATTTCCTCGACCTTGACGCGCATGCCTTCGGTGATGACGCTTTGCCGCAACAGGCCGGGCAATTCGTTCTCCACGTCGATGGTGGACATGATCTTGCCCCCGCTGTCCAGGATGCCGCCGGTGGACGTGATGAGGATGAATTTCTGCGGCCGTATGCGCCGGACCACGACGCGTGCCAACGTGTCGGCATTGACGTTGTACCAGCCATCGTTTCCTGGCGCCATCGAGGCCAACACCGGGATGAAGCCGGATTGACACAGTGCCTTGAGTTGCCGCGTGTCGACGCCGTCCACGGTCCCGACGCGTTGCAGGTCCACGCCGTCCACGGGCGCTTTCTTGGCTGCATGCAAGAGGTGCATGCCGTTGACGTTGATGGCGCGGCCTCCCTTGCGGTTGATGGCGACGACCAGCCGGGTGGTGGCCCTGTCCAAAACACGGTGCACTACTTTCATGGTTCGCGCATCCGTCACGCGCAAGCCGTTGACCTTTTGTACGGAAATGCCGCGCTGCGCCAACTCGGCATCGATTTGGCTGCCGGCGCCGTGCACCACGATGGGCGTCAGGCCGAGGCTGGACAGGAAGGCCAAATCCTGCGCCATGGCGTTGGCTTGGCTTTCCAAGGTCTTGCCGCTGAGCTTGATGACGGCGAAGCGATGCGGCGGCAGCTGAGAGAACGCGCGTTGGAACAGCGCGACTTCACGGTCCAAGCCGAACATGCGCAATGCGTTCAAGACCGTGTTCTTCATCGCGTTTCGTTGTCTCCCTTGTTCCTCATTATTTTTTTCAGGAAGCGGACGGCTTTTTCCAGGCTGGCGGTGCGCACGAACTCGGCGGCATGGTGGGCCTGCTTGATGGAGCCCGCGCCGTAGACTACCGAGTTGATGCCCGCGGCGTGCAGTACCGCCGCATCCGTCCAATAGGGCACTTCTCTGGCGTTTCCGATGAATGGCTTCCGGTTGTCCAGCGGTCCTTCCGCCTGCACCACCTTCATGCCGGCTTTTTGCGGCAACAATGTCTTGATTTTTTCCAGCACGTTGTCGGCCGGCTGATAGGCGCGTACCGATACCACTGCCGTGCAATGCATGGCGCGCACGTTGGCGCCGCTGGATTCGGCCTGGATGGTGCCGACGTTGACGCTCCAGCCCTTCTGTTCTTGCATGCGGTGCAGTGCCGTGACGGCCAGTCCCGCGGCGCTGCCTTTATTGCTGGATGAATGGCCGCCGCTTGCATGGAATGCCAAATCGACTTGGACGTAGCCGGGATGACGCGTGACGACTCGGTTTTCCGTGGGCTCCATCACCACTGCGGCCTTCACTGTTTTGGCGAGTTTTTTTCCAGCTTCTGTTTGGAAGACGCGCGAGGCGCCCGTCGTCGGTCCGCATTCCTCGTCCGTGGAAAACAACGAGGCGAGTTCCTGCGCTCCGTCGGTGGTGGCATCGAGGATGGCCTGGATGTTGCCTTTGGTGTCGCACGCGCCCAAACCGAAGACTTTCCCATTCTTAGTCCAGGCGGCCAAGGGGTCGCGGTTCCACCCGGCAGCCCGCACGGTGTCCATGTGCGCGTTGAAAAGCACGCGGGGCGTGCCCCAGGTGGCCAAGACGTTGCCTTGAACGATTGAGACGCGCGCGCCGCGGTCCTGCAGTTCTGCCCGCAGGTGGGCCCGCATCGCGGCGTACTCCGCGCCGGGGTTCTGCGTGTCGATGGCAATCAGTTCTTCCAAGCTCATGTATGTCAAGCACTCGTCCGGCCGCTTTTTCAAGTCTTTTGGCTGTCCTTGCGGATTTGCTCCTCGACTTCTTGCTTGGCCTGGCGGAAAGGAATCCCTTTTTCAATGGCCCGCTTTTCGGCCTTCTCCGTCTGCACCAACGGCTCGCATAACGCCTTGAGCTTCGCCTCGTCCGGCATCACGGCCTCGATGAAGTCCGCCATGAGTGCGGGCGCCGCCTCGCATTCCAAAAGCGTTTGGATGAGCGCTTTCTTGGTCCATTGCGAGTCGCGGTTGTACCCCGTGAACGCGTTTTTGCCCGCGTCCATCAACTGGACCAGAGCGGCTTGCGCGACAGAAGCCTTGGCCTTGTTCGCCTCAAGAAAATCGGGGTTCTTCTTGTGCGGCATGACGCTGGAGCCGGTGCAGAATTCCTCCGGCAAAAAGAAGAGTTCCTGGCCCGGCATGGACAACACCATGTATGTCTGCGAAAGCTGGCTGAGGTGGTTCATGGCCTTCGCGATGCAGAACACCAATCCGGCCTCGGCCTCCCACCGCTGTTGCACCGCATCCAGGGTGCTTGAAAACGGCTTGGAAAAACCCAACATTTTGGCGGATTTTTCCGGCGCCAGCTTGAAATGCGTACCGAATCCGGCGCATGCGCCCAATGGGCACTCATCATACAGTTCCAGCCATTGGCTGAATGCTTGCGCATCCCGGCGAAAGGCGACGGCGTACGCCTGAAGCCACTTGCCGTAGGTAAAGGGCACGGCGGTCTGGTGGTGCGAAAAGCCTGGCATCGGGGTCTTTTCGTGGGTTTTGGCCTTCTTGTCAATCGAATCCGCCAAATTGCCGAGATTCGTCTGCCAGCGTCCGGCCACGTCCCGCATGTACAGGCGCGTGTCCGTCGCCACCAAG
>Ga0172368_10000726_pt1 | contig 46700 bp, 35 predicted proteins | sample Lak11m_FD_114540 | JGI IMG/M metagenome (GOLD analysis project Ga0172368, IMG submission 114540) | Freshwater microbial communities from Kabuno Bay, South-Kivu, Congo - kab_022012_11m | ecosystem: Environmental > Aquatic > Freshwater > Lake | place: Democratic Republic of the Congo: South-Kivu... | reverse complement strand
GGTTTAATTCTGCCGAACAAAAGACCAACTGGTAATAAACTGATTTTACCTGTCCAATGATCTCATTTCTAGTAAATTCGGCTTTTATTTCAGCGCTTTTGATTGAAGCCCTTGCCAGGCGATCCTGGTTGATGTATGTTGTTGGAAATTCAAAGGTTTGATTCACGGTGAATTCATTGTCTATGGCATTTGAGTTGAATTGCCCGTATTGGAATCCGACGGTTGCTTTATCAATATTCCATGCGGTCTGGCGCAGGACTTTTTGGTTTTCAATTTCCAGTAATGAGGATCTCATAAATCCGTTGAGGGCTAATGCCTGATCAATTGCCTGTTTCAAAGTATAAACCTTCGGAAGGAGCGCCTGTGATCTGCCAGCAAACGGTAATACAACCGAACTAAGGACAATCGCGATTATAACCGGGGGAAGGTAGGTTCTTCTTAATTTCCACTTGATTTTACCGGAGAAGATAATATAGAGGACAGGAAGAACAATAAGGGTCAGTAAAGTTGAAGAGATCAATCCTCCAATAACCACCGTGGCAAGAGGTTTCTGGACTTCCGCACCGGCTGATGTCGACAAAGCCATGGGCAGGAATCCAAGGGATGCTACAGATGCAGTCATTATGATCGGTCTGAGCCGGATTTTCAGGCCTTTTAAAACCCGCTCATAAATATCAAGTATCGTCTCTTCTTTTTCCAGCCTGTTGAATTCGGCAATAAGAACGATACCATTCAAAACGGCAACTCCGAACAAGGCGATAAACCCAACTCCGGCGGATATACTGAAGTTCATCCCCCGGAGATAAAGTGCAACCGCTCCGCCAATAGCCGCCAAGGGTACGGCAGAAAAGATCAGGATAGATTGCTTAAAGGAATGAAAAGTAATGAAAAGCATGATAAAGATCAGGATAAGTGCGATGGGCACGGCTATAGAGAGCCGCTTCTGGGCAGCCAAAAGGTTTTCGAATTGACCGCCAAAAGTAATATAGTAGCCTGAAGGTAGCTTAAGATTGCTTGAAACAACTTTTTTAATATCCGCGATAATCGATTGAACGTCACGATTCCTGACATTAAAACTAACCGTGATCCTGCGCTTGGTGTTTTCCCTGGAAACCTGGGAAGTTCCGGTTTTCAGTTCTATGGATGCAATTTCTTCCAGGGGTATCTGTCTCCCATCGGGCAACGGAAAATAAAGATGTCTCACATTTTCAATATCCTTCCTGAATTCCTCTTCAAACCTTACCACCAGATCAAACCGTTTTTCCTCCTCGAACACCACTCCCGCGGCATTTCCTGCGAATGCAGTTCGTAAAATTTTATTTACATCAGCGATATTAAGCCCATATTGTGCAATCTTATCCCGGTTATAGATCACCGAGATCTGAGGTGATCCCGTGACTTTCTCTACCTGTATGTCCTCTACCCCTTTTATACCTGCGATCAATCGTTCCAACTGTTCAGCCTCATGAGCTAATGAATCCAGGTTGTCGCCAAAAATCTTTACTGCAACATCCTGCTTTGAACCGGTCATCAGTTCATTGAACCTCATTGAAATCGGCTGCTGGAAACTGAAATCGACTCCCGGGATTACCCTGACCTTCTCCTTCATTTTTTCGACCATCTCTATCCGTGTTGAAGCGCTTGTCCAATCTTTTTTATCTGTCATCGCAATAATATAATCGCCGGTTTCGACTGGTGTCGGATCGGTTGGGATCTCCCCTGCTCCAACCTTGCAAACTGCATGTCTGACTTCCGGGAAATTCTCTTTCAGTATCTTGTTGGCTTTCTTAACAGTTTCAACTGTATTGGATAATGAACCTCCCTGAAGGGTAATAATTCCGGATGCCAAATCTCCCTCCTCCAGGGTTGGAATAAATTCACCGCCCAACCTTGAGAAAAGAAATATCCCCCCGATAAATAATAGCGCTGAAACTATGAGTATTGTAACCTTATGTTTAAGTGAATAGTGGAAAACAGGATCAAAGCCTCGTTGTAAGAAGTTCATGATGTGATCGGCAAAATTGACCGATTGTGTTTTTTTTCTGCTCAGTACCAGGGAAGTGATCATAGGGACGTAAGTCAGCGAAAGAATAAGCGCCCCGAGAATTGCAAATCCAACGGTTTGTGCCATAGGCCTGAACATCTTGCCTTCAATCCCTACCAGTGATAGTATGGGTAAGTAAACTATCAGTATGATTATCTGACCAAAAGTGGCCGAATTCATCATTCGTTTGGTCGATTCCATTACCGTCTGATCTATTTGGTCCCGCGAGATTTTTATCAACTCAGGTCGTCCCGATTTAAGTTTTGTAAGCCGGTGAACTATATTTTCCACAATGATCACAGCTCCGTCAACGATCAGGCCAAAATCTATTGCTCCCAGACTCATCAGGTTTCCGGAGATACCGAATACATTCATCATTGCGATTGCAAATAGCATTGCCAGGGGAATTACTAAAGCTACGATAAGCCCGGCCCTCATATTTCCAAGTAAAAGAACAAGGATAAAAACTACTATCAGCCCTCCTTCCAACAGGTTCCGGGTGACTGTTCCAATGGCACGTTTTACGAGATCTGTACGATCCAGAAAGGGTTTTATTGTCACTCCCTCAGGAAGAGATGGCAAGATTATCTCCATCCTTTCCTTGACATTTTTAACGACTTGTGAAGCATTGGACCCTTTCAACATCATGACCACACCACCAACTGCCTCGCTGGTATCGCAAACAAAAGCCCCGTACCGGATTGCATGCCCTGATCGTACAGTGGCAATATCACGGACCAGAACCGGCACTTTTTCTGATGTAACTTTGACGACTATCTTTTCGATATCCTCCATGGAATTCACTAACCCGATACCTCGAATGAAAAAAGAGGTTGGATTTTTTTCAATATAGGCACTACCGGTATTTTCGTTATTTTTCTCCAAGGCATCAAAGATCTCTGATACCGAGATATCCATGCTTTTCAGGCGTTCAGGATTGATAGCAACTTCATATTCTTTAACAAAACCACCATAACTGTTCACCTCAGCAACACCCGGAGTCCCAAGCAATTCCCGTTTGATAATCCAGTCCTGAATCGTCCGGAGATCGGTTATGGAATACCTCGATTCGTAGCCTTTCTTCGGTTTCACCAGGTACTGATACACCTCTCCCAATCCTGTTGAGACAGGGGCCAATTCGGGATGGGTAACTCCGGCCGGTATCTGTGTCTCTGCATCTTTCAGACGCTCGGAAATCTGCTGCCGTGCCTTATAAATATCTACCTTGTCTTTGAAAACAATGGTAACTACCGACAGACCTAATCGGGATATGGATCTCAGCTCAATAACATCCGGTATTGTAGCCACTGACACTTCGATGGGCGCCGAAATGAATTTTTCGACCTCCTGTGTCGCAAGAGTCGGGGCAATCGAAATAACCTGTACCTGGTTGTTGGTAATGTCGGGTACCGCATCAACCGGTAATTGTGTTATGGAATATACACCCCACGCAATTAATGCAATGGTGAAAAGCCCGATAAGAAATTTATTCCTAATGGAAAATTCAATGATCCGATTTATCATTTCGAATTCGATTAACTGTTGAATGAATTTTGCTGGAACTATGTCCTGTTATGACCTGGCGGACAGGCGGACAAGAATAGTGACGAGTGACCAATGACCTATTGACCTATTGACTTAATCACTGATGACCTGCCTGCCGGCAGGCAGGCTGCCGACCGCCGAATTACTTATGCTTTAGGCGGTTCCCAGACTGAATAGATAAAGTCGGAAAGATTCTTTTGGTAAATGGGAAAAGTAAGTATCTGTGGTGACGAAAATACTGCATCCAGATTACAGAGAGATGTAACTTCCATTGATATATTGCAACAGGAACAATGACAGAAAGGTGAGCAACTATCATTGTGCGAGTCATGAGAATCAGAAGATGGGGTTGTTGTCTGAATTTGCATTTCTGCCTGGCAATTCATCTCTTTATCCACACAAGGAACAAATGTCAGGGATAAGATATAAATCGCAAGAAGAATAGATATAAACTTATTCATGGTCTGTCATCCTGAGCGACAAAGATAGTTAAATCCTTAACTTTCTCAAAAATTGAACATCACTCCAAATGAAGCTCCTACACTGTTTAGTGGATAAGTCTTTCTGAGTCTTTTATTGGGGCTTGTATCTGGGATCTGTTCACCCACAGTGAGTTTGGTAACATAATCGGTCTCTTTTTGTTTTGTATTCATTGTTGGCAACTGATCCACTCCATTAATATTATATTTAATAATTTCACTTTTTGTAGGTGAGAAATTCATTCCGATAAAATTAAGCTCAGCGAACATGCTTATCAGTTTACTGATATGGAAGTTAATCCCACCGGTAGCATTAAAACCCAGGGCTACGCCACCATAATACGTCTGTAGTGCGTTAATTTCATTAGGCGGGTTGACCGAAGGTTGATCGGCATCAAAATAATGATACATGATCGGTAAAACTCCCACGATTAAACCAAAACGGGCGTACGGATTAACTCTTTCAAGCCCTGCAGTGATTACCACAGATGGTATGACACTTAACACATTTACCTTGATCTTTGCCGTGGCGCTTGTACCCCCCGGCATACTGACAATCGAATCGCCGAAATTAGGAAATCCCAATACCTTTGAGATTGCAAGTTCAAATCCGACATACTTACTGGGCAAAAATCCAAAAGCAACACAACCATTGAATCCGGAACCCAGATCTACCGGTTGAATCCGGACTGTCTGGCTAACACCATCATAAGTGTATTTGTAAAGCATGTCCAAGCTGTTGGAGGTCCCAGCGGACCCTCCGATACCGATCCGGGTATAAAAATGTTGCGCACTTAGATATCCTGTAAAAAGGATTGTAAAAATGACCAAAATAAATGTTCTTTTCATAGGGTTGATGTTTTTATTCAATTATCTAATAAAAATAGCGCGTAAACCGATAAAAATAATCATTTTTTTAAGAAACCAGAAAAAAATGTACATATTTACATTAAGGAATAAGATTGAACGACTACATATTGAGTACCTGCTTAAGTATCTTATATCCTGTTGTGCTTGCACGAAGCTTTGCCCCATGTTTCATCAGAACGGCATAGTTCTCCTTATCATAATATTCTATACGATCGATAAATTTTGCATTCACAATGTATGACCGGTGAATCCGGATATATTGACCCGGATCAAGATGGCTTTCAAAATATTTCATTGTCTTCTCCTTCAGGTGTCTTGCATCTTTCGTATGAAGCATGACATAATCACCTTCCGCCTCAAGGTAAATAATCTCTTCCACAGGAATCACACTAACCTTATGACGTGATTTAACTGCTATCCGTTGCAAAAATTCCTGTGATTCCTCAAGTGTTTTCACCAGATTATGAACAGGTTGCGTTGTTCTATTTACATTTCCTGCCTGACTAAGGGCTTTCTGAATGGCCTGGGAAAAACGTTCCTTGGAATATGGTTTTAAAAGGTAGTCGATGGCATTCATCTCGAACGCTTTTATAGCATATTGATCGTATGCAGTGCTGAAAATGATTAGAGGTGGTTGATCAAGAAGTTCCAATAATTCCAGGCCGGTAAGTTTTGGCATCTGAACGTCAAGAAATACCAAATCGGGCTTAAGTTCCTGAATGGCTTTAAGGCCGCTGAACCCATCTGCGACTTCCCCGATTATTTCAATTTCGTTGAAGTCCTTCAGATAATGTTTAACGACATCCCGGGCAGGTTGTTCATCGTCAATAATAATGGTACGTAAAGTCATGACTTATTCTTTCGTTTCCTTAATTTCTATGTTAGGCAGGCTTAAAAATACGAAGAATTTTGTTCCTTCAACCGAAGTCTTTAAAAGTGTATCTGTTTTATATAAAAGCCTCAGACGCTCATTGATGTTCTTTAAACCAAGACCCGTTCCTTTACGTGCATGGGCATTGGGATCAAAATCATTCCAGATGATAATTTCAAGATACCCCGAAGTATACTTGCAGTCCATCTCGATCTTAACCTGTTCAGTACTCTCATATACTCCGTGTTTAATGGCATTCTCGAATAAAGGTTGCAGCAACATCAGCGGAATCTTATGATCCTGGCAAGTCCCTTCCAGAATAAACTCAAACTGCAACTTTTCACCAAACCTTACTTTTTCTATCTCGAGATAACGTTGAATATTTGCCAGTTCGTTTTTAAGGGTAGTAAATCGCGTTGTATTCGTTGAAACCGAGTAACGAAGAAAATCTGAGAGTTTGATAACCATATCTCTCGCTTTCTCAGGATTTGTTATCGTCAGGGAACTAATGGAATTCAGGCTATTGAAAAGAAAATGTGGATTGATTTGAGACTTGAGCATATTCAGTTCTGTCTCTTTAAGCAATTCCCTTAATCTCGACTCGGTCCTGACTTTCTCCTGAAGGTTTGAATAATAGATGATCAGGTAATACGTCAATCCCAATAAGGCATAGAAAAGGGTGCCGCTTATAAGACGATAAGGAATGGATATAGCAAGTAGTTCGCGATAAGGTTTAAATGAGCCGAAGAAAGAGGTTAGAAATAAATAGGGAAGCCCATTCCAGATAACAAGGATAAGAGCCAGAAAGGTCAGATGGTTGACAAAAACGTTTGTACGGTTGGTCTTTTCCGGAATAGAATATCGGACAATATACCACATTAAAATACCAATAATACAAAAAAGAAAGTTAAATACAAGACTATCGGCAAGCGATATTTCGATTGGGAAACCGTAAATGAAATAGAAAATGGAAAAGTGGATCCCCGCAATGAGGATCCACAAACCAAAATAAACGGAAATGGATCTTTTGTTTAGAAATATAGGGTGGTTCATTTACATTAGTCAAATTTTTAATAACTTTTTATCTCTCCACCACCAAAAATTGTGCTTCCTTTAATGATCAAAACTCTTGAGTTATCTCCTGTTTCTTTTACATGCATACGCTTATCGGAAAAACCTCCAAAAATTGAAGTGGTTCTCAAAATGATCTTCCAGTCACAAGGTACGATCAGGGTTACTCCTCCAAAAATAGTAGTGATTTCAAGCACATTTGTTCCCTCGGCGAGTGTGGTTTGGGTAAGATCGAGTTCTGATCCTCCAAATGCACAACTGATATGACCTCCGCGAAAAACATCCTGCAAAAACCTTTGCTTTGATCCGCTGAAGATATTTTCCTCCCGAACGTAACCGCTGTCCAAAGGCTGAGTCGTTTGATGACTACCTATAAAATGATGAGGTACCCGCTTTACAAGCAGGACAATACCTATAGCAATCAGAATGGTAGGAACTAAAAGATGGGATACATTAAATGTAAATTCGAAAATACGGGGTAATAAAAATATCATACCGATGAGTATAAGAACATAACCGGGTGTATGATTTTCACTGGATAACAAACTGACAATTCCGATAACTATCAGAAGCATCTGCCATGAGAAAAAGATATGTTTTAACGATGGGGAGATTAATCCAACATTGAATAATAATAATAAAAAACCAGCTATTATAATGACAATTCCAACAGCAGACTTCCTGAAGGGGCGTTGTTTCGCGGATTTTTCTTCGTTTGGTTCCATGATTCGGGTTTTAAAATTAGAAAAAATATTGTCACAAAAATAGGTTCGGTGTTATGTTCGGTAAAGGAATAATCGTCAGATGCCGGAAAATTCCCGACGAATCTAACCAATTATCTGATTGATCACCAGGTTTATAATTATTATATTCATTCTTGACTTTTATATATTCATAAGTATTCTCCGGCATGAGATCATCATTGATAGTACTAGAATATATCAGTAGCCTGCAAATAGAATCCGGAGAATTTATCACCCAGGGCAAAATCGATACAAAGATTCGTTCTGTCGAATTTTCCAACCATAATCCTTAGGCCGAACCCGGCTGCTGGTTTCAGGTATCCGAATAGAGGAATATTTGTATCTGTGTCGGAAGCGGTAGTGACATTTGCAAAGATGACTCCACCCAAAATCCTGGTGCATGTAGATATAGGGAACCGGTATTCAACTTCTCCATAGACAAAATTTTCTCCTCTCCACCTACCTTGTTTGTAACCACGTCCGGATGAATTCATCTGATCAAAACCGGAGGCCATCAAACCAAGATAAGGAATCTCTCCTATAATCTTATAGCTGCCAAACAACCAAAAAGCGATCAGGTGACGGGGAGTAATTTTTGAAAGGCCAATATAAGTCCGGAATTCCGCCCAGAGTCTTAAACCGTTTTTTTGGCTGCCCAGCCAGGTTAAATCATATCTGTAATTCAAATTGACATAAAAACCTTTATATGGATTTATAATATTATCGCGGGAATCGTAAACAAAATTTGTACTGATTCCGGAGGAGATATATTGATTTGGATCAAATCCATGATTCATGCTATATGTATAATGAGGAGTCATTACCTGGTCATTGCTAACCGTATCAAGAGATTCATCCTGGATATCATAATGGTAATCGAGATGGTATCCTAGTCCAATGTAAATGTCTGGACCTATCTCCCTGGAAACAATGTTGTGGAATTTTATCCAGTTATAAAGCATAGGATATGCAGTTTCCCCGCAGCCGGTGCTAAGTCCGTAAGTTGGAAGCCGGAAGATGTATAGTCGCCAGTCGGTTTGAATGAACCATTTATTTCTGCTTGAAAAAATATTATTTTTTAATTGAATCATTACCTGGTTTTCCGTTGTCCAGACCGCTTGAACCATTCCAGCAGAAAGCAGGGTTGAAGGGTCGGAACCCCATGGCCATGATAGAGAAGCGCCTGCTCCAAACTGAACTCCGGTTGTGGGAGCATAGCTAATGACAGGAATTGCAATAAACCTTAGTTTTCTTTTAGTTGGGAATTCCGGAAAAGATTTTTTTCTAAAGATAGGGTCAAAGACATCCTCTTGCTGACAATCTTTATTTTTTGTTAAACTATCGGAAATCTCCTGAGATTTCCCTTGAAAACCAATTCCAAGCAATACAAAAAAAGAAATTATAGAGAGAATTGCTTGCCTCATGGATGTCAAAAGTAATAAATTAATTGGTTTTCGTTAGTTTTGCAAACTCGATTGACTTATGCAGATAACTTTTTCAAAATATCATGGTACCGGCAATGATTTCATCATCATTGATAACCGCAGTCATGGATTTGTACTAAACCAACAACAGATCGCGCATTTATGCGACCGTCATTTTGGGATCGGAGCGGATGGCCTGATGTTACTCATCCGTCAGGAGGGCTTTGATTTTGCGATGTCATACTTTAATTCCGATGGCAGGGAAAGTTCAATGTGTGGTAACGGAGGCCGGTGTATTACCGCATTTGCAAACCGTCAGGGTTTGATTCAGAACAAGGCAAGATTTCACGCGATTGATGGTGAACATGTCGCCGAGATTCTTGAAAACAACGGAGAAGAATTTATTATCCGTCTGAGGATGAAAGATACATTTATTTATTCTGATTCAGAGGATGGAATATTCTTAAACACAGGCTCGCCTCATTACGTGAAATTTGTTGAGAACCTGGAGATTATGGATGTGGTTGTTCAGGGAAGAGCTATCAGAAATGATGATATTTTTGCGCCCAGTGGAACCAATGTAAATTTTGTAGAGGTGGGCGCTGACAGTATATTTGTCAGATCTTACGAACGGGGTGTCGAAAATGAAACACTTTCCTGTGGAACAGGAGTTACTGCTTCAGCGCTCGCCGCAGCTTATATTTCAGGGGGAAATACTGGCAAGTACAGGGTCACCACACTGGGAGGGGTATTGACGGTAACCTTTAAACAGGATGGAATGTTATTTTCCGAAATCTGCCTTGAAGGAGCCGCAAGGTTTGTATTCTCGGGTACAGTTGATCTCTTCTAATAATTTCAATCAAAATAAAGATGTTCGAAGATTTTTTATCAGGTCCCAACTTACGCCTTCGTGCCGTTGAGCCGACTGATATCGATCTGCTTTACGTTTGGGAAAATGATACCTCGATATGGAAAGTAAGCGACACACTGACCCCATTTTCACATTTTCAGATTGAGGAATATGTCATGAATACCAGGAATGATATTTATGCGGCAAGACAGTTGCGGCTTATGATCGATTTGCATGATCCAACACCTGACTGCAAAACCGTTGGCAGTATTGACCTTTTTGATTTTGATCCTTTTCACCTAAGGGCCGGGGTAGGAATACTGATCAGAGAGGAGTACAGGGAAAGAGGTTATGCAGGAGAAGCCCTTGAACTATTGAAAAAATTTTCTTTTGAAACTCTGCATATTCACCAGCTATATTGCAATATTGCATGCGATAATGAACATAGTACCCTGTTGTTTGAAAAGCATGGTTTTACCAGGTGTGGCGTTAAAAAAGAATGGCTTAAGCGGGAGGATGGTTGGATAGATGAATTTATGTTCCAATGCATACCTTAAATGAGTAGTATCTTTACTCAAAATAAATTCGTATCAAAGCGATTTATTTTTTCGGATCTGATGCCTGTAATTCTTATCGGATCAGTTTTGCTGATAGTGATTATCTCCTTATGTCGGTTTTATTTCTTTGTCACCTCTCCAAATGTAAAACTGGGTGGAAAACCTTCAGTCTTTTTTTATATTCATTCCGGATCAAATTTTAGCTCCGTACGAATGGATTTATATAAAAACGGGTACATTAAAAACCGGAAAAGTTTTGAATGGACTGCCGGCCGGATGCATTATGGAGCCAAGGTAAAGGCAGGCAGGTATCGGATAACAGATGGGATGAACAACCGCCAACTTATCAATATGTTACGAACCGGTCAACAGGAACCTGTAAGAGTAATTATCAATGGTGCGCGAAGCAAAGAGGAAATTGCGGGTGTAATAAGCCGTCAGCTTGAACCTGATTCTTTAAAGATTCTTCGTTTATTAAATGATTCTTCCTTCCTGCGTCGTTTTGGATTAACCCCTGTTACAGTTTTTTCCCTTTTTATTCCTGACACTTATGAAATGTATTGGAATTCCTTACCTGCTAATTTTTTTCTTCGGATGTACAGGGAATATAAGCATTTTTGGTATGGTTACCGTCAGAAAAAGAGTGATTCACTTGGGTTCTCAATTCCGGAAGTTGTAACCCTTGCCTCAATTATTGAAAAGGAAACAAATCTTGTTAGTGAGAAACCAACTATTGCCGGAGTCTATATGAACCGTTTAAAGAAACATATTCCTTTGCAAGCGGACCCCACTATTCTTTTTGCCCTGAATGATTATTCAATTAAACGGGTTCTCAATAAACACCTTGAAATAACGTCTCCTTATAATACTTATAAGTATCCGGGACTCCCTCCGGGACCTATATGTATTGCCTCCATTTCCTCCATTGATGCAGTACTGAATTATACAAATCATTCATATCTTTATTTTTGTGCTAAAGAGGATTTTTCAGGATCTCATAATTTTGAAACCACCTTGTCCGAGCATAACCGAAATGCGCACAGATACCAGGATGCGTTGAATAAACTTAATATAAAGTGATAAAGCCACAGCCCCCTTTGGTTTTCGTCCTCATTATATTTTGGATGTTCTCGATCTTCATAATACTGCCTGTTCACGGACAGACGCCTGATTCCCTGAAGACCGGTTCTTCCTTCCATAAAGGTCGTTTGATTGGTGTTCTGACTGTTCAGGGAGTTTTGTATTTAGGATCATTGAGCGGATTATATTTTGCCTGGTACAAAGATTATCCGCAGTCGTCGTTTCATTTCTTTAACGATAACGGGGAATGGATGCAGATGGATAAGCTTGCTCATGTAACGACCTCTTATTATATAAGCCGGATCGGGTATGAATCCTATCGCTGGGCAGGGCTAAACCGGAAGACATCAGCCTGGCTTGGGGGAGTATTGGCATTTGCATACATGCTGAATATTGAAATGCTTGATGGATTTTCAGCAGATTGGGGGTTTTCGGTCGGCGATTTTACTGCAAATACTATCGGGTGCGCTGTTTTCGTCACCCAGCAACTGGTTTGGAATGAGCAGCGTTTTTGTATTAAATATTCATATCATCCGACAAATTATCCGCAATATCGACCCGATTTGCTTGGTAGCAATTTTATTCAGAATTTGTTGAAAGATTATAATGGAATGAGTTTTTGGCTTTCCGGGAACATTTATTCTTTCCTGCCAAAGAGTTCGAAGTTCCCAAAGTGGCTGAATATTGCGATTGGCTATGGCGCTGAAGGGATGACAGGTGCAAGCGGTAATTCCACTGATATAAACGGACAACCTATTCCTGATTTTGATCGTTACCGAAAATTTTATCTCTCTGTAGATGTTGATCTTACCAGAATTCCTACCCGGTCAAAATTTCTGAAAAGTCTCTTTACGGTTCTCAGTTTCATAAAAATTCCTGCGCCGGCATTGGAGTACAATACCTTGGGTCAAGTTAAATTCCATCCTTTTTATTTCTAAAATTTTCCTATCTTTACTAGTTTATCTATAATTTACAACTGTTATGGAAGAACAACAAACTCATTCTGATCAGTTTTCCTCAAGAGAACCTCATCCAAATTCCATCCCTGAGAACCTGCCTAGTGCCAGAATAATTCTTATCCTGGGGATTTTATCGATCGTTTTTTGCTGGTGGCATTTAATTTCCTTCGTAGGCATAGCCCTGGGAGTGGTGACTCTAATCCTGGCCCGGAAGGAAACAATTTTGTATGAAACAAATCCCGGTCGATTTACTTTGATTTCTTATAATAATGTGAAGACAGGCCGTATTTGTGCCATAATCGGACTAGTCATCTCGGTTATCGTCTTCATTTTTGTGTTAATGGTTATTATCGGACTATTAGCGACCTTACCCTTCTGGGGTATGATTAAATAGGTATGAAAATCCTACCGGTTGAAAATATTCGGGAAGCCGACGCTTATACTATCAAGCACGAACCTATATCAGATATCGACCTGATGGAAAGAGCAGCCTCGGAATGTTTTTATTGGTGTATTACCAATGTTCCCCATGATAAGAAAATTTTTGTCTTCTGCGGTCCGGGTAATAACGGAGGCGATGGGTTGGTGATTGCCCGTATGATGGTTCTAAAAGGTTACATAGTTACAGTTTTACTGACAGGTCCCGACGATCGTCTTTCGCAAAGTTGTTCAAAAAATTATCAACGATTTAAAGAGATTCCGGGATCTGATCTCCGGTTAATTCAAAAAGGAGATATCTTACCGGAAATTCAAGAGAATGATGTTATAATAGATTCGTTGCTTGGAAGCGGACTTGCAAGGCCTGTTAAAGATTTTATCGCGGATATTATTTCCCATATCAACCAGAGTAAAGCCCTTGTAATCTCAGTCGATGTTCCATCGGGACTTTTCTGTGATGAAACCAATTGCGGGAAAATAAAATCCAAAATTGTTCAAGCAGATTATACGCTGACCTTTGCTCCGCCAAAACTTGCATTATTCTTTCAGGAAAATGATCAATATTTTGGGGACTGGAAACTTCTTGACATTGGTATCATGCAGGAATTCATGGATAGTGTTGTGGTGAAGAATTTTTACCTGGATGAACAGGATATAAAAAAAATTTTAAAAAAACGGAATAAATTTTCACATAAAGGCGCTTTCGGACATGCGTTTCTTATTTGCGGTTCGTTGGGGAAAATGGGCGCTGCAGTCATGGCAGCCAGGGCATCTTTACGTTCCGGAGCCGGACTGGTCACAGTCAGGGTGCCTTCCAAGGGAACATCCATCATTCAGACTGCGGTACCTGAAGCAATGATTTCCATTGATCCCCATGAGGACTATTTATCAGAAATTCCTGATCTCAGGGCTTATACTTCGATTGGTGCAGGACCCGGAATCGGTACATCCGGGCAGACTGCCAGGACATTGAAACTTCTTATTCAGAATGCCGGTCAGCCATTGATATTTGATGCCGATGCTATTAATATACTTTCCGAAAATAAAACCTGGCTTGGATTTCTACCTAAAAACAGTATATTTACACCACACCCAAAAGAATTCGAACGTCTGGCCGGGAAAAGCAATAACCAATTTGATAGAAACCTTTTACAGCGGGAATTCTCAATTAAATACCAGAGTTACGTGGTTCTCAAAGGGGCACATACTGTCATCACCTCTCCTGAAGGGATCTGTTATTTTAATTCCACAGGAAACCCGGGAATGGCGACCGGGGGGAGCGGTGATGTATTGACAGGAATTATCACCGGGTTGAAGGCACAAGGATATTCCTCATTGGAATCGTGTTTAATAGGGATTTATATTCACGGTCTGGCGGGGGATCTTGCCTTGGCTGATAAAGGTTATGAAGCATTAATAGCCGGAGATATTATTGATAATTTAGGAAAAGCATTTCAATCTCTTTATGGAAAACTTTGAAAAGGACATTCTTGTAAACATGGTCATCGCACCTTATGTGCAGAAGGCCACTGCCCTTAGGGGTATTAAACGTTATGTCGGTGGCAACCAGTTCAGGCATGCCCTGAGTACCTATGCAATCCTTATTGATTATCATATTGTTGATCCGGTTTTATTAAAGGCGTCGGTGATTCATGATATTTTCGAAGATGTCAAGTGTGTTTCCTATGATGAGATCAAGGCAATCGATAATGATGGAAGCAAGGTACTTGCTTTGGTTCTTGAAGTAACACGCAGAAAAAATGAAAGTAAGGATGATTATCTGAAGAGGATAGGTAAGGAAGGATCTGAAAATGCAAAACTTTTAAAATGTGCCGACCGGATCAGCAATCTTACGGATCTGCATCCGGATATTTTTGATAAAGAATTCATCAAAAACTACATTGCAGAAAGCAAAAGATGGGTGGTTCCGATGGCTGAACAGGTCAATAAGGATATGCTTTTTGAACTTGAGGATCTTATTAAAAGAAGGGAATCGAACTTAAGGTTTTCCGCTTCAATCTGGCCATTAAAAAGGAAAAACGGGGATTAAACCAATTCTGGTTCTTTCAGGATATCGGCCTCAATTTTCAGGTTATCAATTATGAAATTTTGTCGTTCCGGGGTATTTTTCCCCATGTAAAATGTAAGAACTTCCTGAATTGAGGAATCTCTGGAAAGAATTACCGGATCAAGCCGCATACTGGAACTGATGAAATATTTGAATTCATCGGCGGATATTTCTCCCAATCCCTTAAACCTGGTTATCTCAGGATTTGCGCCAAGTTTCTCGACGGCAGCCCTTCTCTCCTCCTCAGAGTAACAGTAGATGGTTTTTTGTTTGTTTCTGACCCGGAAGAGTGGTGTCTGTAGGATATATAAATGACCGTTCCTTACAAGATCGGGATAAAATTGTAAAAAGAATGTAAGGAGCAATAACCGTATGTGCATACCATCGACATCGGCATCGGTTGCAACCACCACATAATTATACCGGAGGTTTTCAAGGCCTTCTTCGATGTCGAGAGCAGCCTGAAGCAGGTTAAACTCTTCATTCTCATATACAACACGTTTGCTTAAACCAAAACAGTTAAGTGGTTTCCCCTTCAGACTGAAAACAGCTTGGGTATTAACATCTCTCGCTTTGGTGATGGAACCGCTTGCCGAATCTCCTTCCGTGATAAAAATGGTAGATTCATATTTCCGGTCTTCATGATTATTGTAATGGATACGGCAATCCCTCAGCTTTTTATTATGAAGACTTACTTTTTTAACGCTTTCCTTGGCTATTTTTTTAATGTTTGCCCACTCCTTACGTTCCTTTTCGGATTGCATGATCTTTCTTAGCAATGACTCGGCAGTTTCCTGGTTCATGTGAAGGTAGTTGTCGAGATGCTTTTTAACGCTGTCAATGATAAAATTCCGGATCGTGGGACCATCAGGTTCAACATGCAACGAACCAAGTTTTGTCTTTGTCTGGGATTCAAAAACCGGATCCTGTACCTTTATGCTCAGGGAGGCGATCAAAGATGCCTTTATATCATTGGTATCGAAATCCTTTTTATAGAATTCACGGATGGTCTTTACGAGCGCTTCACGGAAAGCAGCCTGGTGGGTCCCCCCCTGAGTAGTATGCTGACCATTGACAAATGAATAATATTCCTCTCCATACATTTCACAATGGGTGAATGAGAACTCGAATTCTCCATCGCGGATATGAATTATAGGATATAAAACGGGGGTGTCAATATAACTGTTCAACAGGTCCAGCAAACCGTTTTGAGAATGTAACCGTTCCCCGTTAAAAATGATAGTCAGACCATTGTTCAAAAAAGCATAATTCCATAACATTTTCTCGACATATTCCGGGATGTAATGATATTTACCAAACATCTCTTCATCAGGAATAAAAGTGACAATGGTGCCGGGTCGAAGATCAGAAGATTTTTCATTATCCAGGTGTACTTTATCTCCTTTTTGAAAGGTAACTATTTTCGTTTTTCCATCACGGATAGACTGTACCTTGAAAAAGGAAGAAAGTCCGTTTACCGCCTTGGCTCCCACCCCATTAAGTCCAACTGCCTTTTTAAATACCTTTGAATCGTATTTAGCGCCGGTATTTATTTTAGAGACACATTCCTCCATTTTACCTAAAGGGATACCTCTGCCATAATCCCGTACGCAAACCTGCTGATCCTTGATTGTTATTTCGATTGTTTTACCATAACCCATCACGAACTCATCGACAGAATTGTCCATGATTTCTTTGATAAGGACATAGATCCCATCGTCGGGTGAAGAACCGTCACCCAACTTGCCAATATACATACCCGGACGTAGGCGGATGTGCTCTTTCCATTCCAGCGACCGGATACTATCTTCGGTATAGGCATTTTCCTTAAACATTTCTTCAGTTTTTTTATGCCGCCGCAAAGTTAACTGAAACCTGCAGCCAGAGACCTTTAAACGGATAAAGTTTTAACTTAATTATCCACAATAGAAAAGAAATTCGTACTTTGCCTGAAGAATCATAATAACGGGTTATATATGGGGATAGTTCAAAAACAATGTACAGACATGATCGGGTGGATCACCATGAATCACGATTTAAAGCGCAATGCGCTCAGTGTAGAAATGTTGAACGGGATCCTTGATGCTATCAAGTTTATGGAAAAAGAAAAAGCCAGGGTGGTCATCCTCCGGGCTAACAAAGGATCAAAGGTTTGGTCGGCGGGTTTTAACATTGACGAACTGCCACGCGATGGCACAGATCCGCTTGCATACGATAATCCGCTTCAGAAAGTCATCAGGGCGATCATGAAATTACCCGTACCGGTCATTGCGATGGCGGAAGGAAGTATTTGGGGAGGTGCATGTAATGTTGCTTTTATATGTGATATTGTTGTCGGAACTAAAGATACCAGCCTTGCGATAACTCCGGCAAAGATCGGGGTGCCGTACAACACATCCGGTATTCTTCAATTTCTCGATATTATTGGAGCACACACTGCTAAGGAGATGTTTTTTACCGCAGAACCTATTTCGGCAGAGCGGGCTTTACAGATGGGTATCATTAACCATATTATCACTGCTGAGGAATTGGAAGAATTCACAATTAAAATTGCCAATAAAATTATAGCCAACTCACCCTTAAGCATTCAGGTAATAAAAGAACAGCTGAATATCCTGGGGAATGCAATTCCTTTGTCTCCGCAAACTTTTGAGCATATCGATATGTTGCGCCGGATTGCAGGTACAAGTGATGATTACCTGGAAGGACTCAACGCGTTTTATGAAAAGAGAAAGCCGGTTTTCAAAGGAGAATAATCATTTCCTGCTTTCATTTTTCATAAAGAATTTTCTCAATTCACTTATCAGTAATGTTATCTCTGATTTTTTCAGGAGTAAATCGCGGAAAGATAATTTTGCCATCCGTGAAAAGATAATGAACTGATATATCGTTGCAATCGTATATGAAATACTGGAAGTGATACCTGCGCCAATAATCCCCCAACGAGGTATGAGTATAAATCCTAAACCAATGGTAAAAACAAGACCAATGGCGGAGGAAATTGTATTATGAAATGGTTTATTGATCCCTGAAAATAATTGACTCAGGATTATTGAGATACTCAAGGTGACAATTCCCGTCCCAAGAGCCATTATGACAGTTTTTATTTCAGAAAATTCCGCCCCGAATATTAATTGAAAAAAGGAAGCAGGGATCAGCAGGAGAAGGATCAGAACAAACAGCGTAATAATCCACGAGATTTTCACCATGGTAAGACTAATACGAATAGCATACCGGGTATCCATCTCATTCGAAATCCTTGTCAATTGAACCATGCCAATGCTTCTGGGAATAAGCCAGAGACCTTCAGAAAGTTGGACTCCAACGTTGAAAACTCCAAGAACTGCCCGGCCAAGGAAAAAATCGACAAAATAATAGCTTAACCTGTAATTCAACTGCTGAAAGATATTCGCAAACTGGACATAAGTACCAAACCTTAATACCTCTCTCATTAATTTTTTCATTCCGGTCAATGGAACTTTTTTGATGGCCGGGAACAACTGAATTCCACTGATGACAAACACGAGTAAAACGGAGATCAGTATTGACCAATAATAGGTCATTACATTCCGTGTATTAAGAATAAACAATGATCCAAGAAGTAATAAAAAGAGTAAAACGATTTGAATCAGCGATAATATATTGAAGATTTTGACCTTTTCCTGACCAAGAAAAAGCATTGAATTTACCGATACGAGCGACATAACCATTCCAAGAACAAGTATTTCCCAGAAATATCCTGCAGGGATTATTTCGATTCTTCCCAAAATGGCGCTTAACAGGAGCAATAGGCCTGAACTTGTAAACGTGACTACAATTGACCACAGATAAGCAGGAACCAACAATCTGTACACTCCGGCCCGGGGAGTCATGTATATTATTGAACTACCACCGAAAAAACTTGTAAATAGTTGAATGATAGAAACGTCAAAGATTATGAGAGCTATTGTTCCAAGGTTGACTGCTCCGAGGAAGCGGGCGACCATAACCCAGATAATGAGTGTCAATATGGCGCTGATCGCTCGTGTTCCAATAGTTCCAATTATTTTTTTGAACATCGGCTAAATTGGAATACGGACTTTGTTTTGTATCCTATTTATGAAATGATACCAGTTAAATTGGAATCGCTTTCCATCGATCAAGGTATATTCCCCAACCGATGAAAGGGTATGTAAACCTTTGGAATGGCGTGTACCCGGAACCGGGCCAACATAATGAATTGGTAATTCTTCAAATGCTTCCGGTGTTAATTTTACAACTTTATTAATTGTTACACGACCTCCATATGTCTGTGAACAATCCTGGGCCGGTCGGTAGAGATTTCCATCATGAACAAACGGGGTTCCGGCAGGTCTGGAAGATCTGACATCCATCTTTACAGGATTTTTTTTGTGGGATTCGTACCTGCCCATCAGCGTATCCGAATAATAGACGAAGAGATGGGATCTTGAAAACTCTCTTGAAGTGAAAAACAACCACCATTTATTATCAAAAAAATAGAGGGTCGGATCTATTGCATCAACATTTTCGAGCAGAACATGATCTTCAATAAAAGCCTCCTCCGAGAAATTTCTTTTGTAAAGTTCGACACTACCCTCCTGGTAACATTCCGGAATACAGTATATGGTCTTCTGATATTCTACAACAAAAGGATAAGATAAATGTTTCTTCCCTTCAATTATCCGGATTGGCATCGAGAAGCTGTTTCGCGGCGGATCCCATATTATTTCAGAAATTGTTGCCTTGGATTTTGAATAGTTATAATCCTCAACCAGGATATGTAATTTATTTTCTTCCATGAATCCTGACGGATCTGCGATATAGTTGCTTTTTTCGAATATGCGTAACCAAGTGACATCTTCCGGGTGTATTGTAATATGATTTAAAGCAATTTCATGAATAGGATGTTTAACAAGTCCGACATTCCATGATTCCGGTCGGCATAGATCCCAATAATGATAAATGAACTTGTTCCACCAGAGTCGGTAAAGGAATGTGATCATCTTTCCATTACCCGGAATTTTAAATACAGGAGCGTACGACTCTTCAGCAGGTTCAGATTTATAACCGTTACGCAGGATCTCATCGGCAACCATAACGGGCCAGGAAGAAGACATCCCAAGCATCTGGTTCAAATTCTGAGAATAGGAATTTTTAATCGTCCTCAAATATCCTTTTTTCAGGATTATTCCATTGTCAAGTTTCTCGGTCAGTCGTTGAAGGATTGCTGCTGTAACGTGATCTTTAAAATAGATTTCCCAAAAACATGGAGGGCCACCCCGGTATTTACGCTCATCGTCGTGATGAAATGACCAGATTCCATATTTTGCGGCGGAGAGTATTTCCCCTCGAACAATATTGAATCCAAAACGGAGGATAAAATCCAATCCATAAGAACGAATCTTTTCAACATCTTCTGAACTGAAATACTCGGAATGGCCTTTCTTATCAACATTGCATTTAATAATGGAGGTTTCCGGCATTTCGGGTTGAAGATCGACAATTTTATTTTCAGAGGGATGGGCGACAAACCGGGTAAAAAGGTAAAAAAGAAGATTCTTGCTGAAATACTTTTTGAAACGTTTCTTATTTGTTTGTGTTTCCGTTTTCCTCTCATCCTGAATCAGCAATACAAGCTGGTGGCCGTTACCAAGTAATTTCCGGATTGATTCGATTTGCCAGAAATGGAATTTTGGTCCACGACATAAAACACCAAAACGTAGAAAAGGAACGGTGGGTGAAGGCGTTTCTGAGTTCATATCAGGTTTCTTTTTTTGTTGTAAATCTACGAAACAATTCTCTGGTATATATTATAAAGTGAATCAGCAACAATTTCCTCGCTGAACCTGTTAAGGACAGTTGCACGGATCTTTTGTTTGTCATAGGTACCTAATTTATCCAACATAAGATCCATGCCATTAGTCAACGCTTCTTCATCGTCCGGCGGAACCATTAATCCATTGTCAGCTGTGATAATTTCCGGTACAATCCCGGTTTGGGTAGCAACAACCGGCAAACCGCATGACATTCCCTCGACCACAACAGTTCCAAATGTTTCATAATGACTCGAAAGAACCAGAAAATCAGATGACTGATACGCCTCAACCAGTGATTTTCCTGTTTTTAAACCTGTAAAAACAACGGTTGTCTCAGGAATCTCAAGGGTTTTCCTATATTCCATTAGTTGTTTGTAGTCAGGTCCATTACCAACAACCAGACATTCAAAATCATTACGACGATTGGAAAGCGACTTAACTGCACGAAGAAATCCGGAAATATTTTTCGATTTATCTTCAAAGCAGGAAACATGAATGATTCTTTTTTTGGATCTTGTTTCCTTTATTGAGGGGGGAATGAATTTTTCTGTTTCAACAACATTTGGAACAATGAAATAATTGTCATTCCATAACTTCCAGTAAAGCATTGATTTTTGTAACATTCCGGAAACTACAATTATCGCATCTGCCTTCCTGACAACAAAACGCGTAATCACTTGGCGTGTAATGCCTTTATAAGTATTGTTTTTGAAATAGTATCGCGACCAATGTTCCGAAATAATGAAAGGTTTTTTCCATGACCGGCTGATCCTGAAACCAATGATCGCCATCCGGGTAAGTACATGAACATGCACGACATCCGGATCAAACTGCCTGATACTCTTTAAAGCTTTGAAATTAGCCCGGTAAAAACGGTAAAGTTTCAAAAGATTCCTGATAAAAGTGAATCCCTTTTCAGTAACACGGTAGTAAACTCGCAAAACCCTGACTTCATTTTCTTCCGAAAACTCGACCTCATATTTATTCGGACAATCTTGTTCCGGGTGAACATAAATGACAGCAATATCACAATAAGTCGAAATAGCCTCTGCTTGCCGCTGGATAAATAGTCCAGCCATCGGATCATTACGATTAGGGTACCAACGTGGAAGGAAAAGAACCTTGATTCTGGGTTTCGTTGTAATCAATGGAGAAGCAATAAAAATTCAAATTTAACAAATAAGCCGGAAATGCTTTTCAATAAAAAAGATGGCATTAGAGAGCCGGGTATTTCCTTCTCCGGTTATTATATAAAATGGAAGCTTTCTGTTGATCAGTTCCAGTTGATAGAGATCAAAAAGGAATTTACGTTTATCGGGATGTTCTCTCAGGGGGTCATCTACCCAGGGAAGATCAATATCGCATAGCAGGAACAGATCATATTTGTGTTCTTCAATAGTTCTTATTATCCATTGATTGCAACGGTTATATTTTACTTCACTCCATATCTTCGTTACAATAAGTTCGGTATCGCAGAAAAGAAACCCCTTGGCCAGTTTAAGTTTACTTTGTTCATTGTTTATCTGACCTTTTGCTATTTTAACAATGTCAGTTTCCCTATATTGACGGTTAAGATTTTCAAGGTATTCCCGAGCATATTCCGGTACCCAGACTGTATTATAATGACGGGAAAGCTGTTCTGCCAGCAATGATTTTCCGGTTGATTCAGGTCCTGTTATTGCAATTTTCCGGATCATTTAATCAATTTTATTCTCCATTCCAGGAATCCAAGAATTGCAATAATTGTGAATATAAGGAATTGTAAACTACTGAAATAAAGTTTTTCATAAGCAAACAACCCGATCGAGATTACATCACCTGTAATCCAGAGTATCCAGTGTTCAATTTTCTTAAAAGCTAGTAAAAGCATGGCAATTATATATATTGCCGTTGTCAGGGCATCCAAGGTCGGTACCATACTGTCTGTAAGCCTTGTCAGGAGCAGCCTAAGTATGGAAAAGATCACAAGAATTATGACACTATAAAAAAGGTATTGTTTCCCTGAACAACTGGTAATTCTGGCAGACCGGGCGTCGCTGTCTTTGGTTGTCCATTTGTACCATCCATAGACACTCATTATGGCATAAAAAACATTGATACCTGCATAAGCATACAGCTTTGTCTGAAAACAGATGTAAACATAGATCAGCACGTTTATAATTCCAAAAGGATAAACAAGGATGTTTTCCTTTTTCATTTTCCAGACACTCAACAACCCAAAAAAGACGGCAATCAGTTCAATCGGAGTGGTCTGAATAGGGCCTAATTCAATAAGCGCATTAAAATCCATCGGCGCAAAGGTAAGATTTCCTTTAAAAAGGATTAATTTTGCAACCAATTGATTGAAACTCACTTCCTATGTTTCATTTGGTTCATTACCAGTTCCCATTCATTATCAATTTACTTATCCTGCTGCTGACTGCAAAAGTTTTGGGAGAGTTGGCAGAATGGTTCAGGCAGCCATCCATGATTGGTGAAGTACTTGCAGGAGTTATTTTAGGACCATCCCTATTTAATATCATACCGGGATCTGTTGATATTAAAGCAATTGCAGAACTCGGAGTCTTTATGTTGATCCTGCTAGCCGGTATGGAAATAGAGGCCGAAGAGATCCGCAATTCCATCCGGGGAAGAAATATATGGATTGCCCTGCTTGGCTTTATTGTTCCTATGATCAGCGGTATCCTTATCGGTTTTGGATTTCACTTCAGCTATACCTTCACCATTTTTCTTGGACTTTGTATTGCCATAACAGCCCTTCCGGTAAGTGTCAGAATTTTGATGGATCTTGGAAAACTCCAAACAGTTGTCGGACAACGCATTATCTCGGCTGCAATCTTTAATGATATAGTCTCTCTTCTTGTACTTGGCATTATCCTGGATTTTAACGACACAACGAAAAACCTTGCAGACCTTACCGTTTCAATTGTGTTTACAATTATCAAAGTAATAGTTTTTATAGTCATTCTATTTATTGCCTATAAACTCTTTAAACTCGCCAAATCAAAGGTAAACATTGTAAATCCAAAGATGAATTCATTTTTACATTTTCTGAGAGGCAGGGAATCGTTATTCGCGCTGGTGGTTCTTTTTGTACTTGGTTTTGCGAGTATTGCAGAACTTTTAGGCTTACATTTTATTGTAGGCGCTTTTTTCGGAGCCATCCTCCTTCCCCGAAGCATGTTTTTACACAGTGATTTTGAACGTATTCAGAAAACGACATCTGGTATAACCATGGGATTTCTCGCACCCATTTTCTTTGCTACCATGGGTATTTCATTTGATATAACCTCACTTAATAATCTATTATTATTGACTGCTGTTCTGATTGCCTCTTTCCTTAGTAAAATTTTCGGTGGATATTTTGGGGGTCGTCTTGCCGGATTTGACAATCCGAAAGCCATAACTATCGGACTGGGGCTGAATGCACGTGGTATTATGGAACTTGTTATAGCAAATATCGCTTTGCAGAAAGGTTTTATCGACGTTTCTATTTTCTCTATCCTTGTTTTGATGGCGTTGCTCACTACCATCATCACTCCTGTAATGTTACGGGAGGCATTTACCCGGCTTGAAAAAAACATTTGACAAAAGTGTTAACTTTGCGCACTTTTTAACTAAAAAGGAGTATGATTGACTTTTTAAAAGATTTTATCGACATCATCCTTCATATTGACATTCATCTAAGAATATGGGTTTCTGATTATCAAACATGGACTTATTTTATCCTGTTCTTTATCATTTTCATGGAAACCGGATTTGTTATTACTCCATTTTTACCTGGTGATTCTCTTCTTTTTGCTGCCGGTACCGTTGCTGCAATGCCCGGAGAGCCACTCAGCCTTTTTCCTTTAATGGCACTGATGATCTGTGCTGCTTTTGGGGGAGATAATACCAATTACTTCATCGGGAAGCTGCTGGGCCAGACAGTTTATGAAAAAAATTATCGCCTGATCAAGCGAAAATACCTTGACCAAACCCATGCATTTTATGAGAAACACGGTGGAAAAACCATAATTATTGCCAGGTTTATACCTATAATCCGCACCTTTGCTCCTTTCGTTGCCGGAGTAGGGACCATGCGTTATGCCCGCTTCATATCATTCAGTATTTTTGGAAGTTTATTTTGGGTAGGACTTTTCTGTACAACCGGATATTTTTTCGGAAATTTACCAATGGTAAAGAACAATTTTTCATTTGTAATAATAGCTATTGTCCTGATATCGGTTCTGCCGATGGTCATAGGCTTATTGAAAAACTATCTGGCAAAAAAGAGATAAGGTCATGAGCCGGATTATTAATAAAAGTCATATTAACACACTTACTCTGGGGGGATTAATTGTTACCCTCGGGATCGTTTATGGCGATATTGGAACATCTCCATTATATGTGATGAAAGCCATTGTTTTTGGTGCCGATGTTATTACCGAGCCATACATCCTGGGAGGACTTTCCTGTATTTTCTGGACACTAACGCTTCAAACGACCATCAAGTACATCATTATCACCCTAAGGGCTGACAACAAAGGTGAAGGGGGAATCTTCTCACTGTTTGCCCTTATTCGTAAACGTGCAAAATGGGCCTATGTCTTTGCAATCATCGGGGGATGTACATTGCTGGCTGATGGTGTAATAACCCCTTCAATCACCATTGTTTCGGCAGTAGAAGGATTGCTCAACATAAATCCGAGGATCCCCGTCGTACCTATTGTGGTTGTAATCATTTCAGCTCTGTTCTTCATCCAGAAGTTTGGGACAAAATTAGTAGGTGAATCATTTGGGCCAATGATGTTCATCTGGTTCCTGATGCTTGGTCTTCTTGGCTTTGCTCAGATTATCACCAATCCATCAATCATTAAGGCCCTCGATCCAAAATACGCCTATTTGTTTCTGACCCGAGCCCCACATGGATTTATCCTGCTTGGAGCTGTATTCTTATGTACTACCGGTGCAGAAGCGCTTTACTCTGATCTGGGACATTGCGGACTGAAGAATATCAGAGTCACATGGATGTACGTAAAAATATGTCTTTTGCTTAACTACTTTGGACAAGGCGCCTGGATTCTCAAAAACTCGGATGCCGTTAACGAATGGATTAATCCATTTTTTGCCATCATGCCTCACTGGTTCCTTATCACCGGTATTATCATTTCAACGGCCGCGGCAATAATTGCCAGCCAGGCCATGATCAGCGGTTCTTACACCCTTATCAGCGAAGCAATTTCCCTGAATTTCTGGCCTAAGATCAAAATAAATTACCCGACAAATATTAAAGGTCAGATGTATATTTCCAGTATAAACTGGATGCTCTATTTTTCATGTCTGTTTGTTGTTCTTTTCTTTCAGCGATCATCGAATATGGAGGCTGCTTACGGACTCTCCATCACGGTAACAATGTTAATGACTACCAGCTTAATGAGTATTTACCTGCATTATAAAAAGTATCCTATCTATATTATTTTCTTATTTCTGGCAGTCTATCTGACAATTGAAGGGGCATTTCTTATCGCGAATCTGAATAAATTTCTGCATGGCGGATGGTTTACGCTGCTTCTTGGTGGCGGTCTTTTCATCATTATGTACGTATGGTTCAACGGACGAAAGATAAAAAACAGCTTCATTGAATTCGTCAAAATTGAAAATTACTTCGACATTCTAAAGGAGCTCAGCGCCGATAATTCCATTCCTAAGTATGCCACAAACCTTGTTTTCCTAACCAAAGCCGACAAAGTCACTGATATTGAATCAAAGATCATCTATTCTATTCTGAATAAACAACCCAAGCGCGCGGATACATATTGGCTTTTACATGTGGATATTCTTGATGAACCCCACGTACTGGAATACAAAGTTACTAAACTAATTCCCGGAATTCTCACAAAGGTCGATTTCAAAATTGGTTTTAAGGTTCAGCCAAGGGTCAATCTTTTCTTCCGTCAGGTACTGGAAGAGATGAACCGTAATGGAGAAGTAGACCTGGAAAGTCATTATGATTCACTCAGAAAGTATCATATTTTCAGCGACTTTCGGTTTGTTGTGATCGACCGTATCCAAAACTATGATTTTGATTTCCCGCCACGGGAACAATTTGTCATGGATATGTATGCCATTTTCAAAAAATTCGGGATCACGGAAGTCAGGGCATTGGGATTAGACACGTCAAATGTTACTATTGAAACAGTACCCCTGTATATAGATAAAGAAATTCCGATATTGCTTATGCGGAATGACCAGACAAAACATCACGGATAAGTCAGGAAAAGTTATTTTTTGCGTTGAAGAGCACGAAGCGCGGTTTTTACTATATCGTGAGTATCCAAACCATATTTTTTCATCAATTCATCCGGTGTTCCGCTCTCTCCAAACCTATCATCAACTGCGACCATTTCAACCGGAACCGGGTGTTCCCTGACAAGAAGCTGGGCGATGCTATCACCAAGACCGCCATTTCTCATATGCTCTTCCGCGGTAACGGCACACGCAGTTTTTCTGACAGAATTCAGTATTGCATCTTCATCCAGTGGTTTTATAGTATGGATGTTTATTACTTCTGACTCAATTCCCTGATCATTTAATATTTTTGAAGCTTCGAGCGCCTTCCAAACGAGGTGACCTGTAGCGAAGATTGAAATATCTTTCCCTTCCTGAAGCGGAATGGCCTTCCCGATGATAAAAGTGAGGTTGGGATCGGTAAAATTTGGCATTTTAGGCCGGCCGAATCTAAGGTAAACCGGTCCTGTATATTTTGCAATAGCATGAGTTGCAGTCTTGGTTTGATTAAAATCACAGGGATTAATTACAATCATATTAGGCAGCATCTTCATCATGCCAATATCCTCCATGTTCTGATGCGTAGCGCCATCCTCCCCTAGAGTGATTCCGGCATGCGAAGCACAAATTTTTACATTTTTATTGGAATAGGCAATTGATTGGCGAATCTGGTCATATACCCTTCCGGTCGAGAAATTGGCAAAAGTACCAGTGAACGGTATCTTTCCTGCTGTTGCAAATCCTGCAGCAATACCAATCATATTTGCCTCCGCAATACCAATTTCGAAAAAACGGTCAGGAAATGCTTTTGCGAATGCATCCATCTTAAGAGAGCCGGTAAGATCGGCACATAAAGCTACGATTTCAGGATTGAGTTGTCCAAGTTCAAGCAATGCTTCTCCAAATCCGGAACGGGTATCTTTGGAACCTGTATTGATATACTCTCGCATGATCAGTTGGTATATAATTTTACATTTACTGTCTGTCCTGATTCAACAGTGAATGTCTTTTCGATGGTGTAGCTGGATTTATTTGAATATTTCGATCTGAATATCACCCTATAAGATCCCGGTTCAAGGTAAAGGGTCTCTTGTTGTTGGGGTGTATCCTTCAGGTTGTACAACCAAACAAGTTGATTTTTGTCTTCAAGATAGAGACTTCCATAACCGTTAGTTGATTTCTGAATGACAGCAATTCCGGGTAAGGGAATTTCCACGTTGGTTGTCTGACTTTGCTGGATATCTACATCTTTCACGAGTATCCTAGGCAAACATAATATCTCAACTTCATAGAATCCAGTAAGATATTTTTCGATTTGGTCAAATTGCTGGACATTAATCGTTTCCTGATGTCCTTTCTGTCGGATAATACATGGCAGGTACTTAAGTGTGCTATTTCCACCGGTTTTAAAAGATAGAAAGCCCTGGGGAACATCTACACCGACAATATTATGCTTACCGGGAGTTAATTTAAGCGAGTCTTTTCTTACCGGGGGGATTGTATTGATAACCAGATTATAGGTCATCAGCGGATCGACATCAAGTGTATCTGGCAAACCCTTGTTGTTAAAAGAATGGATTAGGTTATATTTTGGGAGTCCTGAAAAAGTATCATAAAAGGTCATGTTGACATTTGTCTCAGTCGCTTTACCATAGGCATCGAGCAGGTTGACCTGAAGAGTTGTAGGATTCAGAGCGCGTGAAATAATTACTTTCAATGCATTCCGGAATTCTTTTTCGTTTTTTGCGTCAAAATAGGTTCCGACACAATCAAATTGTTCCTTGAAACTTTTTCCTATGCCAACAATAAATGGTTTAAGCAGGATACCTGCTTTTTGAAGCTTTGCAGAGACCGCACAAGGATCTCCTCCGCATTCTTCCAAACCATCGGTAATCAAAACAACAATATTGCGGCAATTGTCGCAGGGTGGAAAATCTTTTGAAGCCTGGTCAAGGGAATAGGCTATTGGAGTAGTTCCTTTAGGGATAATAGTTTTTAAAACGTGTTTGATCTTGGCGATATTGTCTTTACTGAAAGGAACTTCCAGCCGGGTATCATTGCAATCCTGGGGTGGGAATGGTTTTTGATGGCCATAGACACGTAATGCCAATTCAAGATTAGATATGGTCCTGAGGCTATCAAGGATGTTGGAAAAAAGTTTAACTGCTATATTGAATTTTGTATCGCTTTGAAACCGTCCGTACATACTTTGGGAAGCGTCAAAAACGAAAAGTATTCTTGTGGTGGGTTTCGGTTTTTCCTGCTCTTTAGGATTCTGGGGAAAGATCATAGCAGGGAGAACCAAGAAAAGGAAGATGTTGAGTAAGGTTGTTTTCACAGAGATATTATGATAAATCAGTCATTAATAATCGCCCAAAGTCTCTTCGATCTGTGACAGGGCTTTTGTTGTCTGTTCATTGTTTGGAGGTACACCATGCCATTCGTGATTGTCAAGCATAAAATCGACTCCGTAACCCATATGTGTTCTCATAACGATCACAACCGGGCATCTATTATGTAATGAATCTCTGGCATTGTTTACTGTTTTAATAACTTCTTCCATGTCATTCCCAAACATCTCAAAAACCTTCCATCCAAATGCATTAAATTTTAAGGGGAGATCTCCCAGAGATACGACATCTTCCACAGGTCCGTCGATTTGTTTTCCGTTATTATCAATGATTGCGATGAGGTTATCGACCTTCTTGGCAGAAGCGTACAAAAAAGCTTCCCAGTTCTGGCCTTCCTGAAGTTCACCATCTCCCATCAGACAAAATACCATCGACTTATCTTTGTTCAACCTTTTGGAAAGGGCAACCCCGATAGAAACCGAGAGTCCCTGTCCCAGCGATCCCGATGACATTCTCACGCCTGGTAAACAGTCTTGCGTTGTAGGGTGGCCCTGTAATCTTGATCCAATTTTGCGGAAGGTAGCAAGTTCCCTGATGTCAAAAAAACCATACCGGGCAAGTACGCTATACCAGACTGCAGAAAGATGGCCATTAGAAAGGAAGAACATATCCTCCCCTCTCCCATTCATCTGAAACTTATGTGGGTTCGGTTGCATTATCTCAAAGTAGAGAGCGACCATAAAATCGGTAACACCGAGGGCGCCTCCGGGATGACCCGAGGCCGCTCCATTGACCATACGAATAATATCACGGCGAACCTGACTGGAAATTTTCTGTAATTCGCTGATTGTAGGCATCGGAATGAAGGAATCTTAAGCATTTTATAATAGGTCAAATATATTATAATTAAGAATGGAGGAGGAGTCATGTTAATAAAATTGGATAAGATTTGAGAAGTATGTTCTCATTTTTGTTTCTTTTGTTCTCTGATCTTCCATTAAGGATTACATGAAAAAGATCATTCTGATTTTAACGGGTATTTGGGGGATACTTCTTCCGGTAACAATTTACGGATCCATCAATGATTCCACATGGGCAGATTCCGTATTCCGGACACTAACAGCTGAACAGAAGATCGCACAACTAATTTTCATCAGGGCTTACTCTTCAAGAGATTCCGTGTATGAAGACAGTCTTGTGAACCTGGTCAGGACTTTCAATATCGGCGGAATTTGTTTTTTCAAAGGAAGTCCTTCCCGACAAGCCTTCTTGACAAACCGATTTCAGAATGCCGCTCAAACTCCTCTTTTAATTTCGATCGATGCCGAGTGCGGATTGGGGATGCGACTCGACAGCGCTTTTTCTTTCCCATGGCAAATGACATTGGGAGCAATACAAGATGATTCGCTGATTTACAAGATGGGAACATATGTGGCTGATGCTTGCAAACGAATGGGAATTCAGATAAATCTCGCACCGGTCGTAGATATAAATAATAATCCCAGGAATCCGGTAATAAATTTCAGGTCATTTGGCGAGGATAGAAACCAGGTTGCCAACAAAGGCTCTCTATACATGAAAGGTATGCAGGATCATGGAATAATGACAACTGCTAAACATTTTCCGGGACATGGAGACACCGATTCTGATTCCCATTTAACGTTGCCTGTGATAAACCATTCCATGAACAGAATGGATTCTATTGAGCTTTTCCCATTCAAAAGGCTGATCAATGATGGTGTCAAAGGAGTTATGATTGCACACTTATATGTTCCATGTTTTGATTCTTCAGCAAATGTTGCAACCACTCTTTCCAAAAACACAATTACCGGGATCCTGAAACAACGTTTAGGTTTTACAGGCTTTGTGATGACGGATGCCCTGGATATGAAAGGAGTAACAAAATTCTTCAAACCCGGTGAGATTGAAGTAAAAGCATTACAAGCCGGGAATGACATTCTTTTGCTCCCTCAGGACGTTAAGGTTGATATAAAACGTATCAGACGGGCTGTCGACAGCGGATTAATTTCACAGGAGTCGATCGATCAAAAATGTTATAAGCTCTTAAATTTAAAATTCCAGATGGGTTTGGCAGTAAACCGGCAAATCGCACTGAATAACCTCGTCGCTGACCTCAACCCTCCGAATGCTGAGGCTCTCAGAAATACTCTTTATAAATCTTCCGTCACTCTCCTAAAGGATGATGTGCAGTTGATACCATTAAAATCGCTTGACCGCAGAAAGTTTGCATCACTTTCAATTGGAGACACTTGCATAACGACATTTCAGAGTAGTTTAAACATGTATACCAGGGTGGATCCTTACAATTGCCCGTTCAACTTTGATAAGAAGCTGTCTGACAGTCTGGTCAACGAACTTGCAGGATATCACATTATCTTAGTCGGGTTGCATCATTTTTCAAGTTTTCCGGCCGACAGTTTCGGTATTTCACCAAATGCCATGCATCTTCTTGATACTTTGTTCCGTCAAAACCGTTGTATTTTATCAGTTTTTGGGAATCCGTACTCGCTCAATTTATTGCCCGGTTTGCGAAATGCAGAATCGGTGATCATGACGTACCAGGACAATCCAACTACCGAAACCTATGCGGCAGAACTGATTTTTGGAGGAATATCTGCAAAAGGGAGACTTCCCGTTTCGGTTACCCGGTTTAAAGCTGGTACAGGAGAAAAGACCGAAAAAAACAGGCTGGAAATTGTTATTCCGGATGAGATGGGTATTCCATGTGTGGACATTAGTCGTATTGATTCCATTGCCAATGCAGGAATAAAGTCAGGCGCTTTCCCGGGATGCCATATCCTGTTTGCAAAAGATGGGAAGGTGTTCTATAATAAATCGTTTGGACATCCCCGGTATGAAGATTCCGTGTTAGTCGAAAACGATGATATTTACGATCTGGCATCAGTCACTAAAGTAGCTGCTACAATAATCGCGATTATGAAACTTTATGATGATGGAAAAATCAAACTTGATGACAGCCTTGTAACCTACCTGCCGGAACTAAAAGGAAGCAATAAATCAGGACTTGTCTTGCGTGATGTTCTTACCCATCAGGCGGGATTGAAAAGCTGGATCCCATTTTTTGAAAAAACTATCATTAACGGTAAACCTGATCCTTTGATCTACCAACCGTACCCTTCCAATCTGTTTCCATTCAGGGTGGCGGAAAACTTGTATATCCTGAAATCATATTCCGATTCAATTTATAAAGCGATTATCGATTCACCTCTTCGGCCAACCAGGGATTACAAATACAGCGATCTCGGATTTTACCTATTGAAAAGGATCGTTGAAAAGTTGACCGGAAAGCCTTTTGACCAGTTTCTGGCGGATGGATTTTATAAACCGATGGGGCTTCAGACAATGGGATTCATGCCACTTGAAAAGTTTAAAAGAGAAAGGTTGATCCCGACTGAACGAGATACGGTTTTTCGAATGCAGGTGATCTGGGGCGATGTCAATGATCCGGGGGCTGCTATGCTTGGCGGTATTTCGGGGCATGCCGGTTTGTTCTCCAATGCTTTGGATTTGGCAGTAATCATGCAGATGTTGATCCAGGAGGGTCAATATGGAGGGAAACAATATATTCAGACGAAAACTGTCAAAGAATTCACTCGTGTCCAATTTCCGAAGAGTGGAAACCGTCGTGGATTGGGATTCGACAAACCCCTGCTCAATAGTTCAACGGATGGTCCATGCTATGAACATGCTTCACTCTCAAGTTTCGGGCATTCCGGATTTACAGGGAATCTTGTATGGGCAGATCCGGAAAATGGACTTATTTATATATTTCTCTCAAACCGGACCTACCCCGATTCAAAAAACTCAAAGCTTTCCGAAATGAACATCCGGACAAATATTCAGAAAGTTGTATATGATCTCCTGAAAAAATATCGGATCAAATAACTACATTTGCAGAAAAAAGTAAAATGAACAAGACCCTGAAATCTGGTTTACTCTGGCTCTTTGCATTTTTATTTACTGCCGGCTTAGCCATCTATCAGAGAAAGACCGGACCCACTTACCCGGTTAACGGCAACGTGATCGTTGAGAATCAGCATATTCATTACAAGTTGATCCGTACCGCTGATGTAGGAAAAGATGCTGAAGTCAGGATTGTCGTCGCAGATACTAACATTAAGGGAGAAATGCTTTTCCGGCGGTTTAAAAGCTATGACCGGTGGGCAACAAAGCCTCTGGAACGTCATGGGGATACCCTGATTGCATATGTTCCAATGCAACCCGCAGCTGGAAAAGTGATGTATCAGGTTTCCCTCGTAAAGGGAGATCAAAGATTCCTACTGAATGACCATCCTGCAATCATACGATATAAAGGCGTAGTTCCCGGAGGTATCCTTTGGCCACATATTCTCACCATATTCCTCGCAATGCTTTTTTCAACACGTACCGGTCTGGAGGTTATCTTCAAAGGGAAATCCACCTTTACCTATACATGGGTTACGGTAGTTATGTTAATCCTCGGGGGTCTTATTTTCGGACCCCTCGTACAAAAATATGCTTTCGATGCTTACTGGACAGGATGGCCATTCGGATACGACCTGACTGATAATAAGTCGCTGATTGCTTTTATATTCTGGATGATAGCTCTAATCGTGCTCATTAAGAAGCGGGAAAATAAAATCTGGCCGATCATAGCTGCAATAATGTTACTGATTGTATTTCTCATACCGCACAGCATCCTTGGATCAGAGGTAGACTTTACCAAGGAGCAGCCGGCACAGACAATAAAAAACTAAGCATCAGAATCGACCGACATTGCTGCTCACAATAATAATTATCCTTATCACAGTAATTATTTCAGTCATTTCACTGAATAACGGTGATGTTTTTTCAAAACTGAAATTTAATGCTTATGATGTAAAGCACAGTAATCAATGGTACCGGTTTTTCACTTATGGATTTGTTCATGCTGGTTATCTGCACCTGTTCATTAACATGTTTGTACTATACTCTTTTGGAACAATCGTCGAAGGAAATTTCAAATTCCACTTCCCCGAGAAGGCATCACTTTATTATATTCTTCTTTATACAGGAGGGCTATTGTTATCGATCATACCGGCCTTCGGGAAGCACAAGAATGATGTTTTCTACAATGCTGTCGGCGCATCCGGTGCTGTTTCCGCAATCGTTTTTTCAAGCATCCTTCTTTACCCCCTTGGTAAAATATTTTTCTTTCTGATACCGATAGGAATTCCCGCTCCTGTTTTCGGAATTTTATATCTTGTCTATGAAGCAACGATGAGCAGACGAGCAAAGGACAACATAGGTCATGATGCGCACTTCTGGGGAGCGATTTTCGGACTGATTTTTACTATCACGTTAAAACCGGAGTTGGTACCTTTATTCTTTCAACAGTTGGGGCTAATGTTTTAACCTGATTCTGGCGTCAACAGCTTTAACACCTTCGGGACCTCCAAGAAGCGGATTAAGATCAAGCTCAATAATTTCAGGTGCATGGGTCAATAATGCAGAAATCCTGACGATTACATCGACAAAGGCGTTTTCATCTATTCCCTTCTGGCCGCGAACTCCTTGGATTATCTTGTAGCTCTTTAATCCCTGAATCATTGTATGCGCCTCTTCTCTTGAGACAGGTGAAAGGCCCGCTGCAACGTCTTTAAGCACTTCAATAAAGATACCTCCCATACCACAAAGAATGAGGTGGCCAAACTTGGGTTCAAATTTCGCTCCCACAAATAGTTCCGTTCCCGAAAGCATCGGTTGAAATAAAATAGCTGTGGTATCTTTGATCTTCATCATTCTCTCAAATTCGCGGTCGAGGCTTTTTAAATCTTTTACACCAAGGATTACTCCTCCGACATCCGATTTATGCACTGGTCCCACGACCTTCATGACCAGCGGGAACCCTAATTCCTTCGCTGCCTTCCTGGCTTCCACCATGGTGGATGATACAATCTCACCTGCTCTCGGGATACAGCAGGCATCAAGTAATCCCCTGATCTCTCCAGGTGATATATATCCATCGGAAGCATGTTCCACAATTTCACGAATCAACGAAGTATCTACCTCAGGCAAAACTATTTGTTCAGCCGAAGGTTTGGATGTATGATAAACCCGGGACAATGCATTCCCGAAGACCACCTCATCGGAGAAGAAAACATGATCTTTGGCAATGAATTCGGTAATCTCGTCATGCGCTGCCTGGAGTGATGGGAGAATGGGGAAAATAGGTTTCCGGGAAGTTTTTATCTTTTCCGATAATACCTTGTAAACGTCATTAATTCTCGTCAAACCCGGAGTACCGAAAATCACAGCCATGCCATCTATTTCGTTAAACTGCTTGTCGGTATATTCAATAATCTTCCCTAATTGTTCACTGTTACCTGTAGCAAGGAAATCGATGGGATTTGCGACTGAAGATCCGGGATGCAGGTATGATAACAATTCCTTTGCGGCCGCACTGGTTATAGCAGGAACAGCCATACCGGCATTCGATAATGCATCGGTAAGCATAACTGCAGGTCCGCCGGCATGGGTAATTATTGCCATATTTCTTCCATTTAACTGCGGAAACGTAAATACTGAAGCAACGCTGATCAGGTCCTGGCGTCCGTAACAACGTACAATACCTGCCTTACGGAAAAGTGCGTCAATAGCAACATCCGGACTCGCGAGCGCTCCGGTATGCGAAGATGCTGCACGACTTCCGGCTTCTGATGATCCGGCTTTGATCGCCGCAATCCTGCAACCTTTACGGATCAGGGATGAGGCATGTTTCAGCAAAAGTTGTGGTTTGGAAATATTTTCGATATATAATAATTTGACCCTTGAACTGGTAACCGGATCCCAACTTTCATCCAGATACCCTAGTATTTCCTCAACTCCAACCTGGGCGCTGTTACCTACAGAAAATACACTCGCAAATGTCATTCCATAAGGAATACCTGCATCCATGATAAAGCAGGCAGTCGCCCCTGAACCGGATATAAAATCGCAACCCTTTGGGTTCAGTTTCGGGATAGGTTGTGTAAATATCCCGGCATAATCCGGAGTAAGAATGCCCACGCAGTTTGGACCTATAAGAGTTCCGTTAACCGAGTTTACGGTATCGACAATTTCGTGTTCCAATTTTCTGCCCGCCTCACTTTCTTCGCTAAAACCGGCTGAGAGGACAATAAATGCACGTGTTTTTTTATAATGGGCCAGGAGTTCAATCGTAGCCGGGATGTACTTTGCGGCTATTGCGATGATGGCGAGATCAACATCAGGAAGAGATAAGGGATCCTGAAAGCTTTTAACTCCTTGTACAATAGTATCTTTCAGATTAACCACATAAAGATGTCCCTTGAATCCAGCTTCAATAAGATTTCGCAGAACGGCGCCACCGGGTTTGGTAATATCATTCGAACCACCGATCACCACAATGCTTTCAGGATGGAGTAACTGCGGATTTATCATGGATATTTTTTGCTAAAATACACAGAATGGATGATTTTTTATTGTTTAGTGTTAAAAAATAAACAGTGAAAGGGAACATAGACCTTAATGGTCAATATCCCTGGGAAGTATTATCAGGTAAGGAAGGATTTGATTAGCTCTTAAAGGGTATTCTTTTTTTACTCGAACATCAATGAAACACTGACTACGCCCGTGCCGGTGTTGGCGACGAGGGCAGGAGAAACATTATCGACAAAAAGTGGTTTTTTACCCGTAAGCTTTTCCATTTCAGTTGCGTAGAATTCAACTGTTTTAGGATTATTTGCATGGGTTATCACATATTCCCAAACCTTATTGTTGTGAAGCATTCTGGCGATGTCACGGATAAGTTTTTTATTGATCCCCTTTTCCGAAAAAGATTTTCCAAGCAGTTCTGATTTTCCTTCTTTATTCAGATATATCACTGGCTTTAGATCAAGTAATTTTGCAACAAAACCCTTTAACGGACTTACCCTGCCCGACCTTACAATGTATTTCATTGTGGTAACACTTGCCCGTAAATGCGATTTTTCTATCCATTCATTGATCCTGGATGAGACGTTTTCATGGGTCATCCCGTCTTCCAAAGCTCGTGCAATACGAAGAATAAGTAAACCTAATCCACCTGTCAATGTTTTCGAATTAAATACTTCAATCTTTTTCCCGGTACGTACAGCAACTTCCCGTGATGCAATCAGACTGTTTGAGTATGTTCCACTCAATCCCTGGCTTAAATGAATCCCGATTACAGAATTATACTGAGTGCAAAGAAATTCATATTTATTCTGAAAATCCTTGGAGGATGGTTGCGCAGAAGAAGGATTGGTCTCAGATTTTTCAAGTAAGGAATAGAATTGCTGAGGTTGAATTGTCATCCGGTCAAGGTAATACGTTTCACCAAAATGAACGATCAACGGGATCATATGGATCTGGTACTTGTCTATCAGTTCTTTGGGAATATCACAGGCAGAATCGGTCAGGATAGCAATTTCCGATTTCCTGTTTTGTAAAATTTCATTCTGCATAACCATATCATCGACTTTCTGGTATGTAATATTCCCGAAAAGTGAAAGCTGGGAACAAACTTCAGCCGGAAAGTCGGTATGAATGTGAACACGCATTTTTTTCGGCGATCCAGCTATTACGAGTGAATCTCCACAATGGCCGATATAATTCCGGATCGTTGTTTTTTCGAGATTCTGGCCACTGATCAATACCTCAGTACAATATCGGAAAGTGATAGCATCGTGTAGTACCTTCGCTACATCTGCAGTAGTATCAGCCTCTTCAACAGCCGCGGTTATTTTTTTCTCATCGCCTTTAGTAAAAAAATCAACAATCCCTTCCAGAAAATAAACAAAACCTTTTGCTCCGGCATCAACCACATGGGCACGAGCCAAAACTTCAAGTTTTTTGGTCGTTTGTGCAAGCGATTCAAGAGCCTTGTTGTATGCTTCAATCAGTAGGCGGATAAAATCATCTATCCTGTCCTTGACAACATACATGTATTCTGCCCAATCTTTTATTACAGTCAGGATCGTTCCCTCAACAGGTTCTGCAATGGCCTCGTATGCATAGGTCACAGCACGCCGCATACTCTCAGTAAATGATTTAATATCGAGGGTTTGTCCGGTTTTTATCTCATTGCTGAATCCATAGAGAAATTGCGCAAATATAATTCCTGAATTCCCCCTGGCTCCTACGAGCGCAGCATCGGCCAAAGCAGTGGCTGCTTGTTTTGGATTATCCGTTGGAATAATCGCATCGATGATTGAGCGCATGGTTGAGGCTAAGTTAGTTCCGGTATCAGCATCCGCAACCGGGAAGACATTGATCTTGTTGAGTATTTTTTGTTGTTCGAAAATTCGGTGAGCGCCTGCCAGAAAAGAATAATAGAGCTGTTTTCCATCCAACTCTTTAATTTTTTGTACTGGATGTGTCAAAGTTTAGGATTTAAAAAACGTGCAAAGGTATATATAATTTTTCGGTTAGTTCATTTTACCCGGGTGAATTGGTTCAACTCTCCTTTTAAAATGATATCATTCAATGTTTTAACCGGATCGGTGTATTTACTTCTATTCCCACAAAAGTACATTTCAAGCAAAGGTTCATTATCGATTATTAGCTTAAAAAGTTCTTTCCCGTCTGGAGTCTTGGGTAAACGACTGTACGATTCATAAGTATATGAAATAAATGCAACGTTGGGTCCAATTCCTCTATTATCTAAAAGATAACCCTTTGATAACACAGTTGGATAGGAAATGCCGTTATTATAAAAAATATCTTTAATATCGGGATAGGAGGCAAGAGTTGTCTTGTCATCAGTCAGCATAACCGGCACCAGCTTGTTATAATCATTCCTGGTTTTATATACAATACAAGGTGGGCAGGGAACTGTTGTAACGCCAGACTTTGAACCTGAGGAAGAGTTAGCTGAGGGCACTGTTTGCTTTGAGCAAGAGATAAGAAAAAAACCGGATAAGATTGTTATTGTAAAAATATTACAAACATTAAGCATGAAAGGCCGGTTGAATCTTAATGAAACTATGACAAAGATAACATAGATTTTAGTTATGTATCACAATTACGAAATGTTAAAATATCGTAATTTTTGATCAACCCTTTCTATATTTTATAATTTTGTAGTCAGTATTTCGTTTATTCAACCAAAAAAATAGCTATATGTATAAAGCAGTTGTTACCATCATCGTTTTGATTTTTGCAGCATCCACAATAAATGCTCAGGAAGTTATGCAAATCACAAATCCCAATGCCCCGGAGATCTCTTTTGAAAAAACCGTGCATGATTATGGTTCCATTATCCAAGGATCTGACGGCACCTGTGAATTCAAATTCACCAATACAGGTAAAGAGCCACTGATCCTTTCAAAACCTGCATCATCTTGTGGTTGTACGGTTCCAACTTGGCCTCAGGAGCCCATCCTCCCCGGGAAAAGCGATGTGATCAAGGTCACTTATAACACAAATAATGTTGGACCTATCAATAAAACCGTTACCGTCATGTCAAATGCCAGAACGAATAAAGTAATTCTAAGCATCAAGGGTACGGTGACCGCTAAACCGGTTACTACAATGCCGGAAAAGTCAAACGATCAGGGAGCTACACCCATAAATAAATAACAAAAATTTATTTATTTTTCTTAATTTAGCTGGTCAAAAGCCGGCTTTCATGCTTTGGTAAAATCAAACACCATGCCTAAAATTTCACAACGGGGTCAAATTGTGCCCCCCTCTCCAATCCGAAAACTCGTTCCTTTCTCAGATGAAGCCAAAAAGAAAGGAATTAAAGTCTATCATCTGAATATCGGCCAGCCGGATATTGAGACTCCGGAAAATGCGATGGATAAAATCCGTCATACGGACCTGAAAGTTGTAGAGTATAGCCATTCTGCCGGAATTCCATCATACCGTAAAAAACTCGTGGAATATTACAAACGCCATCATATTGATGTCACTCCCGAACAAATGATCGTTACAACAGGTGGTTCCGAGGCAATTCTGTTTGCCATGTTCACCTGCATGGATCCCGGAGATGAGATCATAATTCCTGAACCATTTTATGCAAATTACAACGGTTTTGCTATTGCGGCCGGTGTTAAGGTAAAACCCATCGAATCATTCATAGAGAATGGTTTTGCACTACCTCCGATCAGTTCATTCGAAAATGCAATCGGTCCCAAAACCAAGGCGATTATGGTCTGCAATCCCAACAATCCTACCGGGTATCTTTATTCGAAGGAGGAGCTGGAGCTGCTGAAAGAAATTGTATTCAGGCACGACCTCTATCTTTTTGCCGATGAGGTCTATCGCGAATTCTGTTACGACGGGAAGCAGCATTATTCGGTTATGCAGTTGAAAGGTATAGACCAGAACGTAGTTCTCATGGATTCCATTTCAAAACGGTATAGCGCCTGTGGCGCACGGATCGGTGTCCTTATCTCGAAAAACAAGGATATAATATGTTCGGTGCTAAAATTTGCACAGGCAAGATTAAGTCCTCCCACATTCGGCCAGATCATCGGCGAAGAAGCAATCAGCGCTCCCGAATCTTATCTCACAAGGGTGTTGGATGAATATGTGCAACGCCGCAACATTGTCGTAAATGCAATTAACAAGATGGAGGGTTGTTTTTGTCCGAACCCTGGTGGGGCATTTTATGCTGTTGCTCGATTACCGATCGACGATTCAGAAAAATTCTGCCAATGGTTGCTAGAACACTTCAACTACCGGAATGAGACGGTCATGTTGTCGCCGGCTACAGGATTTTATTTTACAAAAGGCCGGGGTAAAGATGAGGTCAGGATCAGCTATGTGCTCAATGTAAACGACCTAAAGAATGCTATGAAATGTCTGGAAGAAGGACTCAAAGTTTATCCGGGTAAAGCAAGTATTTTGACCGGATAACCTTGAATTTATTCAGATCCTCCACCCAGGTCTGTTTTATATCCTCCTCTGATAGTCCCCTTATAATCTGCTCCCTGAGTTTTGCGGTTCCTGCCAATTGATCAAAATAAGGTGTAAAGAATCCGGGATGGTCACCCAGGTCGGTAAAGGCCGCGATCAGCCATGATAGTTGTATGCTGCCCATATATTCAGGGTGATCTTTCGTGATCAGCCTCAGGTCCAAACCGCGACATTCAATACCTTCAAAAGGAGGATGAATGCACATACCCGGGATCGTTCTGGGTACAAAGGTAAAGGTACAACTCAGCCAGTCAGGATATCCGAAAACTTCAAAAGGATAGACTGTTCCCCGTCCTACACTCATCATGGTCCCTTCGAACAAACATAGCGTTGGATAAAGATAAACCGCATTCATTGAAACAAGGTTCGGTGAAGGCCATGTCGGTAACCGATAATGCGTCTGGTGATCATAACCTTCGAGTGGGATCACAGTCAGTTTGCATTTAATCCCATTTTTCAGCCACCTCTCTCCATTGACCATTCGTGCATACTCGCCAATGGTCATGCCATAAACCATGGGAACAGGATGCATACCCACAAAAGATGTAAATTCTTTTTCAAGGATAGTACCATCAATATAAAATCCATTCGGATTGGGTCTGTCGAAAAGGATTAACGGGATCTTGTTTTCGGCACAGGCTTCCATCACATAAGTCAGCGTGGAAATGTATGTATAGAACCTCACCCCTACATCCTGAATATCAAATACTACAATGTCAATACCCTTTAGGTCGGTCGTCGATGGTTTCTTTTTTTTTCCGTAAAGGGAGATCACATCGAGGCCGGTTTCAGGGTCAGTAAAGTTTTCAATTGATGTGCCGGCTTCGGTATAACCCCGGAATCCATGCTCGGGAGAGAATATCTTCACGATTTTTACTCCGGAGCCGATCAGGGTATCCACTGTGTTTATCCCTTCAACCACTGAGGCCAGATTAGCCACGATTCCAATATTTTTCCCTTCAAGAAGTGACAAGTACTTACCGGTTTGTTCCACTCCAACACGGACCTGTGGGAAACAGTAAAGGTTCGAAATCATGAGCAATCCAAGAATGATGATGAATAGTTTTTCCCTTCTCCTTTTCATGGGCTTTGGAATTTTATCAAAAATAGTAATTTTTAATACTTTTGTAAAAAAGAGTCCCACCTTTGAATACCGAATTTTTCGTCGCACGACGTATCGTTTCCCGGAACAAAGGGAATTTTTCACGACCGGTAGTCATTATTGCCATTGTGGCAATAACGCTTGGTTTAACCGTGATGTTCGTTGCGATAGCTATCCTGACCGGATTCCAGAAAGAGATCCGTGAAAAAGTTATCGGCTTTGGTGGTCATATACAGGTATCTCATTTCATGGAGAACCCTTCTATTGAATCCAGACCTGTTGAAAAAAACCAGAAATTTCTTCCAGTGTTGAAAAACATTAGAGGAATCCGGCACATCCAGGTGTATGGTATCAAAGCCGGGATCATCAAGACAAAAGACCAAATCCAGGGAGTAGTATTAAAAGGGATCGGAAGCGATTTTGATTGGTCGTTTTTTCAAAATAAAATTAAGGAAGGTCGCCGTTTTATCGTCACCGACACTGGTAAAACTAATGAAGTTATCATCAGTAAAGCATTGGCGAGTTTGTTAAAATTAAATCTTAACGATGGCCTGAGGATGTATTTTATCTCCGGTGATAATACCCTGGCCAGGAAATTTATGATTTCAGGGATTTATGAAACGGGATTGGAGGAATTCGACAAACTTTATGTTATCGGTGATATACACCAAATACAAAAGCTGAACGGCTGGACTCCTGAACAGGTCGGTGGTTTTGAGATACTGATAAAAAACTTCAAAGATATCGACCGTTTGGGATTGCTTGTCTACCAGCAGATCGGATTTAGTCTGGATGCTTCTACCATCAAACAGTTGTATCCACAAATCTTCGACTGGTTAGATCTCCAGGATATCAATGTGTTGATAATTCTGATCCTGATGATCCTGGTTTCCTCAATCACCATGATTTCCACCCTGCTGATTCTTATCCTTGAACGGACTAATATGATCGGTATCCTGAAGTCGCTGGGAATGTCGAATTCATCTATCCGCAAAGTTTTTCTTTATAATGCGGTTTACATCATCGGACTTGGAATGTTGTGGGGAAACATATTTGGATTTGTAATTTCCCTGCTTCAGCAAAAAACCGGAATTATGACTCTTCCGCAAGAATCGTATTACATGCCGGTAGTACCCATTTATCTGAATGGCTGGAATATCCTGTTTCTAAATATATTTACATTGGTGATTTGTTACCTTATGTTGATTCTACCTTCCTTTATAATTACAAGGATAAGCCCGATAAAGGCAATACGGTTCAGCTGATCCTTCAAAGATTGTTTAAAATATTTGCCAGCTCTGTCAGGTGGAATGGCTTTGAAATATAATTGTTCATTCCAGCTTTGTAACAGCGATCTTCATCTTCTTTCATTGAGTTTGCCGTGATAGCACATATATAGACAGGATTCCTGCCGGAATCTGTCTTTTCACGTTTTCGTATTTCAACAGTGGCATCCAGACCATCCATTATCGGCATATAGATATCCATCAGAATAATGTCGTACTTGTTTTTTTCGAAAAGTTCCACGGCAACTTTACCATTTTCAGCAACGTCGGTATGGTGTCCCAATTTGTTCAGTGTTACAAGGGCAACTTTCCTGTTGATCAGGTTGTCTTCCGCTAATAAGACATTCAATATTCTCTCCTGCTTTTTCAGTATGCCGATATCCTGATCCACTTCAAAAAATCCTTTGTCTTCTTTCTTTTTCAATACCTCGGCTATAACCTTTTTTAACTGATCAATTTTGACAGGTTTGTTCAATGATCCATGGAATCCGGCATCGATAATTTCCTGCTGGGTCAACAAATCATTCATGGAAGATAAGAGTATCAACAGGTAATTTTTTAATTTTGGATCTCTTACCACAGTTCTTGCCAGTTGAATCCCATCCATTTCAGGCATCTGGAAATCGACAAGAACGATGTCGTATGGTTTTTTAATCCTGACTTTATCATGCATCATTGAAAGCGCTATTGAGGCGCTCTCGGCTTCCTCACTGTCACATTCCCAGCGCTCAAGGTACTTATGGAAAACAAGACGGTTGCTTTCATTATCGTCTATGATGAGTACCTTCAATCCCCTAACGATATCCATAAATGAGTCGGTCATCTCTTCGTCAGGAATCCTTTCGAAAACGGCAGTGAATGCAAATGAAGATCCTACTCCAATCTTGCTTTCAACGGAAAACTCACCTTTCATCTTGCTAACCAGTCTTTTGGAAATGGCCAATCCCAGACCACTTCCCCCATATTTTCGGGTGGAAGAGGGATCAACTTGTGAAAATGACTCGAAGAGCCTTCTGATCCCTTCGTCGCTGATTCCAATACCTGTATCTTTTACTTTAAACAAAACTTTCACTGTTTTTTCATCCAATTCAAGAAATTCAGCCGTGATGATCACCTCACCTTTATCTGTGAATTTAATTGCATTGTTTGACAAGTTCAATAAAACCTGCCGTAAACGTATAGGATCCCCTTTCAATGTAACGGGAATATTTGGGTCTATATAGATCAAAAGATGAATGCGTTTTTCCTGGGCATTGACAACAAGCAGATCGGAGACCTCCTCAACAACTTTCTGTATACTGAAGGCAATTTTTTCCAATTCGATCTTACCAGCTTCAATTTTGGAAAAATCGAGGATATCGTTCAGTATAGTCATAAGGCTATTTGCCGAAGTAACGATAACATCGAGATATTCACGCTGTTCGATATTCAATTGCGTCTGCTGGAGAATTTCAGCCATTCCCAACACACCAGCCATCGGGGTCCGGATCTCGTGCGACATATTGGCCAGAAACAAGCTTTTGGCACGACTTGCAGCATCGGCCTGATCACGTGCGGCAATAAGCTCGAACTCCGCTTTTTTTCGTTCATTGACATCAATTAAAACACCCGACAACCTGATCGGGCTTCCCAGGATATCAATTTCCACGACCTTTCCTTTGTCATAAAACCATTTCCATTCACCTGATTTTGTTTTCATCCTGAATTCCGCTTCATAGTACGGACGATCACCGGCAATATGAAGACGGATCTTTTTCATAGTCAGGTCATAATCATCTGGATGAATCATTCTACTTATCTCACCGAACGAATGAGGTAATTCTTCAAAGGCATAACCAAGTAACCGGGCCCGATTTTCATTAAAATATACCTTCCCGGTTTTGTACTCCCAATCCCACCATGCCAGGTTTCCGGCATCCAGGGCAAGTTCCATGCGTTCATTGGCTTCAGAAAGCCTTCTCTCGATCTGCTGAAGCTTCTCGTTTGATCCCTGATATAACCTTTGGATGTGCTCCCATTGCTGGGTGGCTGATCTCAGAACCTTGTTTTCTTTTTCAAGTTCCTCTATCCTCTTTTGCAATTCCTCTGACATGACTTTTGGTGTTATTTCAACCTGAGTTCCGGATAAATAAGATCGAGGCCACATTTTAGGCCAGCCAGATATGCAATGGCTCTGGGGATGAATTTTTTAGGGATTACAGATCCATGCTGTGGTAGTATGGCATTTATTTCCAAACCACGGATCCTGTCAAGAAACCCACGGGCAGCAATATTACTGGCCATATAATCCAGGTGAAACAAGTTCAGTTTAAGTTCATGATATCCGAAATCCTCTACCACGAGTTTCCAATCCATATCCATTGCAGCCCATATATCGCCGGAAAACAGAAAACCCGAGGAAACGTCATATGTGACAAATGCCCCGGGGAAATGAAGGAATGGACTTTGGATAAACCGGAGCGTGTGTCCGGATTTAAAATAAAATACCGGATCCTCATTAATATTGTAAAAAGCATAATCCGACTTCCCGTAATGTGGTATCAAGACATTTGCCCTGACAGAAGTGATGACTTTCATCATCGGATTAAGGTTCAGCAATTCAACCATCGATGCACCTACATCAGGATCCTGATGGCAAAGTATCATGGCGCCTATTTCTTCCGGAGGTAATATCTGACTGGTACGCTTTCTGATGAATTCAAAGCCCGGTTTGCCTCCGGGATCTACTATGACAGCCTCCCTGCCGTCAGTAATCAGATAAGTATTACACCGGAATGCTGAATCCTCAGGCGTTCCCAGCCAGTATATTGTATGATTTTCGTCGTTGAACAGGATGGTCGGCTTGTCGAAGCGCTCCATAAACGATTTGCCTAATTCAATAAGATCGATTGAATTCATATTTCTTCCGGATG
>Ga0172368_10000720_pt1 | contig 47047 bp, 36 predicted proteins | sample Lak11m_FD_114540 | JGI IMG/M metagenome (GOLD analysis project Ga0172368, IMG submission 114540) | Freshwater microbial communities from Kabuno Bay, South-Kivu, Congo - kab_022012_11m | ecosystem: Environmental > Aquatic > Freshwater > Lake | place: Democratic Republic of the Congo: South-Kivu... | reverse complement strand
CGCCCCTCGGGGCGTGCAACGGCTGCCACTCGCCCGGCGGAGCCGCCCGGTCGAGGATCCTGGTCCCGGTTCCCTGAGCGGCTCGGAGGCAGTTTGCGCATCCAAGCGGCCGTCATTCCTCTGCTTTTGGCGGCGTGCGGCTCGCCGCCGGTGATGGGCGGAGTGCCCGCCGACTACCGGGCGCCGGGCGGCACCTCCGACTCGGGCGCAGGGCTGCCCTGCGACGTGGCGCGCCTGCTGCGCACGAACTGCAGCACCTGCCACTCCCGCCCACCGACGGGCGGCGCGCCCCAGGCGCTGCTCACCCGCGACGACCTGCTCGCGCCCTCGCCGTCGGAGCCGGGCAAGACGAACGCGCTGGCGTCGCTGGAGCGCATGCAGAGCGCGGCGCGGCCGATGCCTCCGTCGGGACTGCTGCCGGCCTCGGACGTCGGCGCTTTCTCGGCCTGGGTCGGGGCGGGAACGCCGGCGGGCACCTGCGGCGCCGACGGCGGCACGACCGATCCGCCCGCGCAGTGCACCAGCGGGTCGTACTGGAGAGGCGGCGAGAACGCGAACATGGCTCCGGGCCGCGCGTGCATCGCCTGCCATGCACAGGAAGACGAAGGACCGCGCTACACGATCGCCGGGACGCTGTATCCGACGCTCCACGAACCCAACGACTGCAACGGCACCCCGGCGGCGACGGTCGTGGTGACGGACGCGAACGGCCAGACCTACACGCTGCGGCCAGCCGCTTCCGGCAACTTCGCGTACCGCGGCGCCATGCGCTTCCCCGTCCGCGTGAAGGTGACGTCCGGGACCGCGGAGCGGCCGATGATCGCGCAGCTCGCCGCGTCGCCGGTGGACTGCAACGCCTGCCACACCCAGTACGGGACGCAGGGAGCGCCGGGGCGCATCCGGGTGCCGTGAGGCGGCCGCCGCCTACTCCCGCCAGCGGAACAGCAGCCGGTTCATGCCGTCGATGGCGCGGTCGATCACTGGCCTCATGCGGCCGGTGTATGCTGGCAATGGAAGGAGCGGGCGCCCGCGACATGGCCGAGACGACATCCCGACGCGAACAGTTGCGTGCCCTCAAGCTGTCGAGCGAGGGCTATGGACAACTCTGCCGGCTGGTGGACCTGGGAACACTGCAGCCATCGGCAAAGCAGGCCGTCGACGGCCTGTACCGGGAGATTGCCGACGCCCGCTTCGCCCTCGCCGAGGCGCGTATTCGGGAGGCACGCCTGCTCGCATCGACGTCTTCTCGCGCCGCGATCTGCGCCGCATACTACGCGATGTATCACGCAGGTCGTGCCGCGCTCCTGATCGTCACGAAGGGCGAGGTCGATGACAAGGGCAAGGTCGAGGTGCAGCTCGGGAAGCAATTCGGCCAGGAGTTCGCCGAGCAGCTTGCAGCGCGGCGGGGTGAGCGGAACGACGCGGAATACGATCCGCTCGCCGATCTCTCGGGACGGGAAGACGACTTGGCAGCGCGCCTGGACCAGGCAGAGCAGTTTGTGTTGGCGTGTCGAAAGAAGGTGGCCCCATGACCGTCATTGCCCTACCGACAAGTCCGCTGCCGGACGACGACCTGCTCAGTTGGGTGCAGGAAGCCATGACGCGCCTGTTGGGCATGCCGGGCGCGGTGCGCTCGGTCCGCGTCGAGCGGTATCCCGGCGAGAGGATGGTCATCATCGACGTACAGCCGTCCTTCTTGGATAGCGCACGCACCGTGGCCCAGCTTCTCCGCCTCGAGCTTGTGAAGGCCGAGCCGTCGGCCGGTCTGTTCGTCCGTTAGGCTGCCGTCGTCGCCGACCGGGGCTGCTCGCGTTCCGCCAGGAACACCGTCGCGCCCGGACGCGGTCACTCCCGCCATCGGAAAAGCAGCCGGTTCATGCCGTCGATGGCGCGGTCAGTCACGAGTCCGATGAGCCCCACCACGAACAGCCCCGCCAGCGACCAGTCGGGCCGCGTCGTGCGCCAGGCCGAGGCGAAGATCGCCCCCAACCCCCCGGAAGGATTCACGATTTCCGCCAGGATCACGTAGGTCCACGCGATGGCGTTGAGCGTGCGGAAGCTGTCGAACACGGTCGGCATCGCCCCCGGCACCAGCACCGTCCAAACCGCGCGCGGCCTTGAGGCCCCCAGCGTGAGCGCCGTCTGCACCAGCTCGTCGGGCACCGCGCGCACCGCGTCCACCACCGCCGGCAGCAGGTACACGAACGTGCCCAGGAACAGGAACGCGATCTTCTCCGGCTCGTCGATGCCGAACCACGCCACCAGCAGCGGGATGAAGGCGCTGATGGGCATGTAGCGCAGTGGCGCCAGCAGCGGGTCGAACAGGCGGAACACCGGGTCGAACGCGCCCATGAGGACGCCCAGCGGCAGCGCGAGCGCCGCGCTCAGCCCCACCGCCAGCAGGATGCGGCGCGTGGACACGAGCGTCGCGTTGCCGAGGCCCTCGTCGAACCACAGGTGCAGCAGCGCCTTCAGAGTCTGCACCGGCCCCGGCAGAATGAGCGGGCTCGCCTCCAGAGGCCCGGTCGCCACGACCCACGCGCCCAGCGCCGCCGCCGGCAGCACCACCAGCAGCACGGGACGCAGCCGGCCCGGCACGGGCTCCCGGAGGTTGAAGAGCGAGCCCTTTCTCATGCGGTCACCAACTCGGCTTTCGACTTTCGGCGTTCGACTTTCGGAAAAACCCCGGGACCGCTGCCTCGTGCTCTTCCGAAAGTCGAAAGTCGAAAGCCGAAAGCCGGTTTTTCACTCCGCGTTGAGCACGACCTTGATGTCCGTGCGCCGGTTGAGCGCCCGGCCGTCCTCGGTCTTGTTCGAGGCAATCGGATTGGTCTGTCCGCGCCCCAGCGTCACGAATCGGGCCTCGGGGAAGCCGAACTGGTCCATGAGGTACTTGCGCACCGCGTCGGCCCGCTTGCGGCTCAGCGCCAGATTCAGGTCCGCACTGCCGCGGTCGTCCGTGTTGCCCTCCACCTGCAGGCGCGTGTTGCCGAACGACGTCATCGTCTCGCCCAGCGCGTCCAGCACGAAGAACGACCCGCTCATGATCTCGTCGGAGCCCGTCATGAAGTGGATGGAGAGGCTCTTGTTCACGATGGCCCGCTGCTTCGCCTTGGGCGCCTTGTCGAACTTGAACTCCTCGACGACCTTCTGATCCGGGTAGTCGGCGCCCAGCGAGGCCACGAAGCGCGAGTCGGCCCAGTCGCGCGCCTCCACCGCCTTCGTGACCACGCCCTTCTTGCGCCAGATGACGAACGCCGAGTTGAACAGCGACTCGAAGTGGGCCCGCGATCCCGTCAGGCCGTAGAAGAGCGCGTTGTCCGCGAAGTGCGTGAGCTTCAGCCCCGAGAGCATGCCGCTCACGTCTTCGGGCGCGAGCTTCAGGGCCTTGCCCACCAGCGCCCAGGTTCCCTGCGGATCGGCCTTGATCATGTCGATGCCGTCGAACCATCCGTGCACGAACGCGCGCACCGCGCCCGGCGCCTCGTCGATCACCTGCTGGCGCGCCACGAGCGTGTCCGCGATGATCGCCGTCGCCGTCGCAGTCGACACCAGGATGTGCGCGTCGTCCGGACGCGCGGCCACGGAGCCCGAAAGGTCCGGCTCCCACGTCACCGCGGCGTCCACCTTGCCGGCCTTGAACGCCGCGGCCGCCAGCGGCGCCTCGGCCGTGAAGACCAGATTCTTCTCGATTTCGGCTCGATCCTGCGGGGTCAGGCCCGACTGAGCCAGCAGGTACAGGAGCAGCCAGTGCGACGGCGTGTACTGCGTGGTCGCGATGCGCTTTCCCTTCAGATCCTCGACCGAGTTGACCGCCTTCAGCGACACGATGCCGTCGCCGCCGCGCGACCAGTCCTGCATGAGGACGCTCTTCGCCCTGACGCCCTGCTCCGCCAGACGCGAGGCCTCGTTCGCCCACGAGTCCACGGTGTCCCACATGAGGTCGACGTCGCCGCGCAGGAACGCCGCGAGCTTCGCCGCCGGGTCCTCGATGAGCACGAATTTCACGTCCATGCCGTACTGCTTCGCGTAGTGGCCCCTCGGATTCGAGTCCAGGCCGCCGTTGGCGACAATGCCCGGCGAGTGGCCGGCCCACGTGTTGATCGCGACGACGAGCGGCCGCGCGAGCTTCGCCTCTCCCAGCGCTCCGGCGGCGCCCACCGCGACCGTCTTGGGCGTGTTGCGGCCCGCCTGCGGATCGAGCGCCGCGAAGTCGTCCTTGGTGACCCCCGTCGGCGCGGGCGCCGCCGGCGCGGCCTGCGCCGGCTTGTCCGAGGCCCACTGGCGCATGTCGCCGCCGTAGCGCCGGTACGCGATGTAGCCCGCGGCCGCGAGAATCGCCGCCGCCAGGAAGAGTTTGCCGAGGGGGGTGAGCCGCATGATTCGTCCGCCTTCCGGGGCGCCGGCCCCGTGCTAGGTCGTGGGGCCGCGGGCCGGTTTCGGCTGCGCCGCGCCTCCGAAGAATTCCGCCACGCCGCGAAGCTGCGACTGACGCTCGCGCACGTCCCAGGCGAGCGTTTGCTGCGCGGCCTGTCTTTCCGCGAGCGCCTTCGCGATGCGTTCCTGTTCGGCGCGCAGCTCCGTCAGGCGCTTTTCGGTCGCCTCGACGCGCGCGCGCAGATCGTCCTCGCCGATTTTCAGATACGTGCCGAGGGCGTCGGCGGCGCGCACGGCCGCCTGCACGAGCCGCTCGGGCGCGATGCCGAACGAACGCAGCGTGCCCTCGACGATCTGGCGCCGCAGCGCGATCGGCGTTTCGGGCGGCAGCGTCTTGAGCAGTTCCTCGGCGCGGGCGAGCCGGTCGCGCTCCTCGTCGGCCATGCCGGCGCTCTTGAAGATGCCCGGATAGTCCGGCACGCGGTAGCCGGCGGGGGGCGCCGGGCGCCCCGGGGCGGAGGAAGCCCCCGGAGCGGCCTGTGGCGCGGCCGCGGGGACCTGTTCCGGCGCCGCGGGGGGCGGGGAGGCCGGCCCCGGGGCGGGCTCCGATGCCGCTTCCGCCGCAGCGGAGGCGTCCTCGTCGCGCTCGACGAACAGGCCCAGCAGGCGCTTTCCGATGCCGCCGCGCCGGTCGTCCGGCGTTTCGTCTTCCGCGGGCGGCGCTTCGCTGTCGGTCATGACTCGGCTCCCCGGTGGCGGCGGGATCTACGCGCACGCGGAGGGCGGGGTCAAGGCGGCGGCCCTTCTCGCCGCTCCCGGTTTTCGGCTGCCCGCAGGAAGGAGCCCGGCACGAACGTACCGGGACACGAGGCAGCCGTCAGTCTCGCCGGTGCGTGCGACGTCTCGCCGCGGCGCCCCCGCCCGCCTGCCGCCGAGCGATTCGGCCGGCGGCAGTGCCTGCCCCGGCAGTTCCGTGCCGGGCTCCATCCCGCGGCCCCGCGGCGTCCGGGCGGAGATCGGGACAGGTGCGTTTGCCGCGCCGCGGCCGCGCCGGCGTGCGATGGTAGGCGCCGCGGAGCGCCCGGCTCCGGCGGGAGGCGGCTTGTCCGACACCATCCGGCAGCGCGTCGAGCGGCTGGAACTTCCCTTCGACGAACGCGGCTACGACCCCTGGGGCATCTCGCGCCGGCACCTCGGCGTCTTCTACGGCGCGCTGGGCCTGCTGCGGCGCTACTTCGACGTACACGTCCACGGCATCGGCAATGTCCCGCCCCGCGGGCGCGCCATGCTCGTGGGCAACCACTCCGGCGGCATCGCCATGGACGGCGCCATGGTCATCGCCTCCGCGTTCTTCGACATGGACCCGCCGCGGCTCGCCCAAGGCATGGCCGAGAAGTTCATCAACCGCTTTCCCGTCGCCTCCGTGTGGGCCAGCCGCACCGGCCACTTCACCGGCCTGCCCGAGCACGCCCAGCGCCTGCTGGAGGAGGACCGCCTGCTGCTCGTGTTCCCCGAGGGCGCGCACGGCACGGCCAAGCTCTTCCCCGAGCGCAATTCGCTCGTGCGCTTCGGCACGGGTTTCCTGCGCCTCGCGCTGGAGACGAAGACGCCCATCGTGCCGTTCGGCTTCGTCGGAGGCGGCGAGGCCATTCCCACGGTGCGCAACCTCACCGCCGTCGGCCGCCTTTTCGGCGTGCCCTACGTCCCCGTGACCCCGTGGATCGCACCGCTGCCGCGTCCGGTGCGCATGGACATCCGCTTCGGCGCCCCCATGCACCCGGAGGGCACCGGCGCCGAGGACGACGAGCGCGTGCAGAAGCAGGTCGACGAGGTGCGCGACGCCATCGCGCGGCTCATCGACGAGTCGCTCCTGGAGCGCGGCGAGAAGCCGGCGCACGCCGCGGAGGCGCCATGAGAATCCTCGTGCCGGGCATCGCCGGCGGGCTCGCGCGCCACGTGGCGCTGCACCTCGTGCAGGCGGGCCACGAGGTCGCGGGCCTGGACGCCCGTCCGTGGAAGGGCGCACCGGACGCCATCCGCATACATTCAATGGACATCCGCAAGCGCGCGGCGGAGGAGGTCTTCCGCCGGTTCCGCCCGCAGTGCGTCGTGCACATGGCCACGGTGCCGGCCAACGCGGCCGACCCCGAGGAGCGCTACCGCATCAACCTGGGCGGCACGCGCGCGGTGTTCGAGCACGCGGCCGAGTGGGGCGTGGAGCACGTGGTGTTCGTGGGGCGCCACACCTACTACGGCGCCGACGCGGACTCGCCGCTCTACCACACGGAGAGCGAGCCGCCGGTGGCGCTGGGGAGCTGGCCGGAGCTGGCCGACCTCGTGGCCGCGGACCTGTACGCGGCGACGGCGCTGTGGCGGCTGCCGCGGATGACGACGACGGTGCTGCGGCTCGTGTACACGCTGGGCCCGTCGGGGCACGGCACGCTCGCGTCGTTCCTGCGCTGGCGGCGCGTGCCCATGTCGCTGGGGTTCGACCCGCTGTTCCAGTTCCTGCACGAGGACGACGCCGCGGCGGCGGTGGCGCTGGCGGTGGAGAAGCGGCTGTCGGGCATCTACAACGTGGCGGGGCCGCAGCCGCTGCCGCTGTCGGCGATCGTCCGCGAGGCGGGGCGCAGGCCCGTGCCGCTGCCGGGCTTCCTGCTGCGGCGTCTGGTGGGCCGCGCGGGGCTGCCGGGGCTCGCGCCGGGCGCGCTCGTGCACATCCGATACCCCATCGTCGTGGACGCCGCGGCCTACGCGCGCGCGACGGGCTTCCACCACCGCTGGGACGAGCTGCGCACGGTGCGCTCGTTCGCGGAGGCCTTTCCCGCGCCGGGATAGGGCCTTCGGGCATCGACTCCGAGCGCGGGCAGCCCCGGCGGTGCACGGTCCGAGCCGGGGCCCGAAGCCCGGCGGCCCGGTCCCCTTGGCGGGGGCCGGGCCGCGGCGGTTGCCGATTCCTGCGAGGGCGCTAGGCGACCTTGCGCACGTTCGCCGCGCTCAGGCCCTTGGGGCCCTTGGTCACGTCGAACTCGACCTTCTGCCCCTCGGCGAGGCTGCGGAAGCCGTCCGCCTGGATCGCCGAGTGGTGGCAGAACACGTCGGGACCGCCGTTGTCCTGCGTGATGAACCCGAAGCCCTTGGAGTCGTTGAACCACTTCACCGTACCGGTAGCCATCACAACTGTCCTTCGTGTTCGCCCGGCCACCTGCCGGGCGGTCTCTGCGTATCGGGAGGATCGCCGAGACGGCGCGCACAGTGGGCGGGAAGCGGGCGAAAGTCAAGCAAATCCGCAGGCACCCCCCGGGCGCACCGTGCCGGGCGCCCTCCGGCGGGAGGCGGCGCCGCCGCAGGGCGGACGGGGAGCCCGGAGAAACGCATCGGGCGGGGCGCCCCGCGAGGCACCCCGCCCGGCGCGGAAAGCCGTCCTACTTCTGCGCCGTCATCGCGGCGACCTCGGCCGCGAGGTCGGCGGTCTTCTTCTCGATGCCTTCGCCCAGCACGAAGCGCGCGAAGCGGCGCACGCTGATGTTCTCGCCGATGGTCGCCACCGCCTCGGTGACGAGCTGCTGCACGGTCTTCTCGCCCTTCTCGTCCTTGATGAACACCTGCTCCAGCAGGCACGTCTCCTTGTAGAACTTCTCCAGCTTGCCCTGCAGGATCTTGTCCCACATCGCCTCGGGCTTGCCCTGCTCCTTGAGCTGCGCGCGCAGGATCTCCTTCTCGCGCTCCAGGTGCCGGGGATCGACTTCCTCGCGGCGCACGCACGAGGGGTTCGCCGCCGCGATCTGCAGGGCGATGTCGTGCACGAGCTGGCGGAACTTCTCGTTCTTCGCGGCGAAGTCGGTCTCGATGTTCACCTCGACCAGCACGCCGATCTTGCCGCCCATGTGGATGTACGCGTCGACGACGCCTTCGGCCGCCACGCGGGTGGTCTTGGAGGCGGCCTTCATCATGCCCTTCTGGCGCAGCCAGTCGGTGGCCTTCTCCAGGTCGCCGCCCGTTTCCTGCAGGGCCTTCTTGCAGTCCATCATGCCGGCGTCGGTCTTGTCGCGCAGTTGCTTCACGAGGGTCGCGGTGATTTCCGCCATGTGCGTGCTCCGTTGCAAAGTGGCGAGGGGACCGCGGCGCGCGCCGCGATCCCCCCGCCGGAAAGGTGTCGGGAAGAGGACTACTCGGCGGCGGGGGCCCCGGCCTCGGCCTCGGCCTCGGACGGCTCGCCGATCTGGATCTTGCGGTCGATCTGCACGTTGGCGCTGCGCGTGCGGTCGGCCTCGCGGCGCGGGCCGCGCGGGCCCCGGCGCTCGCCGGCGCGGGCGTCGCGCCGCTCGCTGGCGGCGTCGCGGTCCTCGCCGCCGGGGGCCTCGTCCGCGTGCGTGGCGCTCCAGCGCGCCCGACCCTCGATGCAGGCGTCGCCCAGTTTCGCGGTGAACAGACGGATGGAGCGGATGGCGTCGTCGTTGGCCGGGATGACGTAGTCGATGCCCGACGGGTCGCAGTTGGTGTCCACCAGCCCGATGACCGGGATGCCCAGGCGCACCGCCTCGTGGATGGCGATGTGCTCCTTGCGCGGGTCGACGACGAAGATGGCGCCGGGCAGCCGGGTCATCTCCTTGATGCCGCCCAGGTTGCGCTCCAGCTTCTCGCGCTCGTCCTCCAGGCGGGCGATTTCCTTCTTGGGCAGGCGCTCGAACGTGCCGTCGGTGGACATCTTCTCCAGGGTCTTGAGCCGGTCGATGCCCGCCTTGATGGTCTTGAAGTTGGTGAGCGTGCCGCCGAGCCACCGGTTGACGACGAAGAACTGGCCGGCGCGCACGGCCTCCTCGCGGATGACGTCCTGGGCCTGCTTCTTGGTGCCGACGAACAGGACGCTGCCGCCGCGGCCGGCCACCTCGCCGGCGAACTTGAACGCGTCGCGGGCCAGGCGCACGGTCTTCTGCAGGTCGATGATGTAGATGCCGTTGCGGGCGCCGAAGATGTACGGCTTCATCTTCGGGTTCCAGCGCCGGGTCTGGTGGCCGAAGTGGGCGCCGGCCTCCAGGAGCTGCTTCATGGAGATGGCCGCGGGCGCGGGCACCTCCGCCGGAGCGGCGGCCGGGGCCGCGGACGCGGGAGCCGAGGGGACGGCGACGGGAACGGGAACGGACGGGACGACGGGCTGCTGCAGATCGGGCATTCGGTTCTCCTCCACTCCCGTCGCGCCGGAAGGCCGCCCGCGGGTGCGGGACCGTGGCCCCCCGATCGGGGAGTGTGCGTGATGGCCGGCCCCGGGGGGACCGGCTGCCCCGGACAGCGGGAATCGGCGACGGTCGGGGCGTCCGGCGCCGGGGCGCGCTCTTTAAGCAGAATGCGCAGGGGTTTGCAAGCAGGCCAGCCCGGAGTGTTTCCTGCAACCCGGCCCCGGGACGGCCGCCGGGGGTCCCGGGGTCGTGCGCGGCCCCGGGGGGGCTGCGCGGCGGCGCGATCGGTTCTTGCCAAAGGCGGCCCGCGTCCCTTACCTTCCGGCCCTCCCGGCCGGCCCGCGCGCCGCCCCGCGCGCACGACCCGGCGGACGGAAACGAGGCGAAACAGGCGGAAATCCGCCCCGGAGCACGCGCCATGACGCTCACCTTCGTCTGCCAGAACTGCGACGAGTCGTTCGAGCTGGACTACGCGGCGCTGGCCGACGGCGAGCGCGGCGTGCGCTGCCCCTCGTGCTCGAAGAAGCTGCCGCCCGCGACCGTGGACGACCTGCTGTCGGCCATCGACGACGTGCTCGGCCAGGTGGCCGGCCTGCGCAAGCGCTTCCTGGTCTCGTTCGAGGTCGATCCCGAGGACCTGCCGCCGCCGTACGACGGCGAGAAACGCACGGCGCGGCCCTCCGAGGACGACGAGGACGTGGACGAGGAGGACGTCGACGAGGACGCGGCCGACGAGTCCGTCGACGAGGACGAGGACGAGCGGTACTAACTGTCCGGATTTCTTCGGGATTCGGTCGGCGCCGCCGCTCGGAACGCCGCTCAGAACCTCCCCCCCACGGCCACGGCCCCGCCCTCCGCCATCGGCACGACCCCCATGTGCGGCGTTTTCGCGGGAGCCGCATCGGGCACGGGCGCCGGCTCGCGGCCCGGCAGCGCCGCCCAGATCGCCCCGACGGCCGCGAGGAACAGCCCTCCGCCCATCAGCCACACCGTGTTCTTCACTTCCTCCTGATGAGTGGCGCCCGCGATCGACTTCCGCGCCGTGGGATCGTCCGTGTACACGATGTCGTTGATGCTCTTCTCCAGCCCGAGCGTCCACAGGGCTCCCAGACCTCCCAGCACGAGCCCGGCGCCGGTGAGCACGAGGGGCAGCGGCTGAAGCCGGGCGGCCCGCACGACGACCGGGGCCCTGGCCGGCGCGGGCTCCGGCTCCGCGGCAGGGGGCGGAGCCTTCGCCACGGGGCGCGCCTTCGCGGAGGCCGACTTCACCTCGTCGGGATTCACCACGGGCGCTTTCTTCGGCTCGGCGTCGGCCTTCATCTGTTCGGCCGCCGACGCCAGCGAGACGCTGCGGCGCAGCGGCTCGAGCTGGAACCGGTAGCGCAGCTCGTACGTCTTGTCCCCGGGCAGGTCGAAGTTCTCCTCGCGCGGACGGAAGCCCTCCAGCGACACGACGATCCTGTGCCTGCCGGGCTTGAACGAGCCCGAAAACGGCGTCGTGCCGGCGGCTTTCCCGTCGATGGCGACGCCCGCACCCGGCGGCTCGGTCACCACCTGCAGCCCCGGATCCTCGCCGACGGCGTTTCCGACCGGAGAGAGCGCCAGCTTCAACTGCAGCCCCTGACCCTGCACCACGCGGAAGCGCTCCTCGAGATGGCGGAAGCCGTCCTTTTTCGCCGCGGCGGTGTGCGTGCCCGGGTCCAGGTCCAGCGTCGCCGGCGACGCCCCGGCCGGGCGGCCGTCGATCAGGATCTCCGCGTCGGCCGGCTCCACCGCGATGGTGACCTTGCTGGGCCCCGGCGCGGGCGGCTCGGGAACCAGCGCCAGCGTCACCTCCAGGTCGTGATCGCCGGGCATCGAGAGCGTCTTCTCGTAGGGCAGGAAGCCCGGGTGCGCCAGCTTCAGCTTGTGCTCGCCGGCTGCAAGTACGCTCAAGTACGGGGTTTTTCCGGCCTCGCGGTCGTCGACGAGGACGGCGGCGCCCGTGGGCTCCGAGCTCACGGCGATGACCGGCGCGCGCGCGGTCTTCGCCTCGTCCAGCGTGAAGCGCAGGTCCAGGTCGCGGTCCTCGGGCATCATGATCTGCGCCTGCGCGGTGCGCCGTCCCTCCAGCCGCAGCACCAGCACGTGCTCGCCCGAGGGCACGACGCCGATGAACGGCGTCTTTCCCAGTTCCTTGTCGTCCACGACGACGAGGGCGCCCGACGGCTCGGTGGTGACGGCGAGGGCGGGCTCGGGCGGCAGCGGCTGGAGCGTGAAGGTCATCTCGGTGGAGCGGTCCTTGGAGAACTGCACGGTGCGCTGGGCGCGCGCGAACCCTTTCTTCTCGATGACGAGCACGTGCTCGCCCTCGGGGCACGGCGCCAGCAGCGGCGTGGTGCCCAGTTCCTGTCCGTCGATGGACACCGTCGCGCCGGCCGGTTCGCTCATGACGGCGAACTGGGCGCCTTCGGAGGCCCGCACGAGCGAGATGCGCAGGTCCAGGTCGCGCCCCGGCAGCACGTCGAACGTGCTCTGCGCGTCCAGGTGGCCTTCCTTCTTGAGCAGCAGGTCGTGCGGGCCCTTCGCGAGCGGGCCGCGCCACGGCGTCGCGCCCACCTCGGTGCCGTCGATGAGCAGGCTCGCCTCCGCGGGGTCCGACCGCACCGCGACCAGCGAGGGCTGTTCCACCGGATCCGCGACCGGAATCTTCAGCGGCGTCTTGGCGCTGCCGTAGACGCCCGGCCCCGAAAGCTCGGTATCGTAGCTCTCGAGGTAGTACTCCAGGTCCTTGGTCACGAAGATGCCCGGCACCGCGGCGGCGTAGATGGAGACGGCCCCCGGCACGGGCAGCATGGGCAGCGAGTAGAACGTGGGCATGCCGGCCGGCCGGTAGTACAGCGTCGGCATGTACGCGCCGGCCCTGGCGAGGATGGTGGCGCGCACGACGAGATCGCCGCCGCGCACCGCGCTCCCGACGGGCGTGTGTTTCAGGACGACCGGGCCGGTGGAGGTGATCGGGATCTCGTCGGAACCTTCGGTCGCGGCCGCTGCGGGCGCCGGGGCCGCCTTGGCCGGAGCCCTGGCGGCGGGGGCCGCCGGCTTCGCCGCCGCGGCGGGGGCGGCCGGCTTTGCCGCCGGTGCGGGTTTGGCGCCGTTGGGCGCGGCCGGCGCGGCGACCGCCGGCCCCGCGACGCCCAGCAGGGCCAGTGCGAGCACGCAGGCGCCGCGACGCGAGGGATGCTCCGTCATCGTGTACTCCCCGGGGAGCGCTCGCCCCCCCTGCGTCGCGCCGGTGGGCGCGGCCGATCCGGCGTCTCAGCGGCGGTACTGCAGAATCAGGTTCGCCGTCGCCGCGGGGGCCCGGAAGTCCAGCTTGAACGGGTTTCTGTCCACTTCCAGGTTGGCGGCGCTGGTCCCGTTGTTGTGGTCGTTGGACCAGACGAGCGCCATGGGGCTCACCGTCACCGCGAGGGCCAGCGACTTCGGCCCGGGCTTCGGGTCCAGCACGATTGTGTAAACACCCGATTTCACTGTGATTTTTCCGGGCTTCTCCTCGAACCGGAGCTCGACGCTGCGGCCGGCGGCGCGCAGCGCGGGTCCGCCGTCCACCTGCAGATCGCCGGCGGCTGCGCGGATGGCCAGGATGCCGAACGCGGGCAGTTTTGGCTGCGCCTCGGCCTTGCGGCGCTCTTCCTCCTCGGCCAGGGCGCGCAGGCGCGCCTCCTCCTCCAAGCGCGCCTTCTCGAGGGCCAGGCGCTCGGCCTCGGCTTTCTCCCTCTCCTCGGCCAGGAGGCGCAGGCGTTCGGCCTCCTGGCGCGCGAGTTCCCGTTCCTCCGCCTCGATCCGGCGCTCCTGGGCGCGGATCCACGCGGGCGTGTGCAGATCCCGGTTCTCGTGCAGCAGATAGCCGACGCCGGCGCCCCCGCCGACGCCCAACGCGACGACCGCCTCCAGGACGAGGACCCCGATGCGCAAGCGGCAGCCTCCGGCGAAACCGCGGGCGAGCCTAGCGCAGCGCGTGCGCCAGCGGCAAGCGCAAAGCCGGGAGCAGGCCGTGCGCCTTGCGCGCCGCCGCCCGCGGGTCTTGTGCGCCCGCGCGGCCTGGGTGCCCAACGGTTTTCGGGGGGGCCTGCTGGAACGGGTGGGATGGGCAGTCCGTCCCGCGCGGCACTGCCTTCGAATCGAGCACTGCGATGGCCGCGCGGGGCGGCTGCCCGTCCGCCGGCAACGGTCGATCAAGCGATCTTCGGCCGGTCGTCTGCGTCGGACGGGCAGCCCACCGTGCGCCGCGAGGCCCGCACTGCCAACAGGCCAGGTCCGAGGCGCGGCGCACGGCCGGACTGCCCATCCCACCCGCTCGGTCGGGGCACCCGATTCCGTTAGGCACCCCACCGACCTGCCGGCCTTGACAGGGCCGCGCCGGGCGGGTCTTATGGCCCATCCCGCGAGGTCGGCCGCCGCCGCGAGGAACGTCCGTGCGCACCTGCACCGTCTGCGAGAAAGGGTACGACGACAGCGTCACGCTCTGCCCGGACGACGGCGCGCAGACCCGGGCCGTGGGCGAGGCACGCCCGGAGGAAACGGATCCCAACGTCGGCCGCATGGTCGGCAGCTACCGCATCGTGCGGCTGCTGGGCCGCGGCGGCATGGGCGCCGTGTACGCCGCCGAACACCCGGCCATCGGCAGCAAGGTCGCCATCAAGTTCCTGCACGACCAGTTCGCGAAGGATCCGCAGATCGTCACGCGCTTCTTCAACGAGGCCAAGGCCGTCAACCTCGTGAACCACGACAACATCGTGCGCGTGACCGACTACAGCTACCTGGACGGCAAGGCGCCCTATTTCGTCATGGAGATGCTGGGCGACGGCTGCGAGCTGGGACGGCTCGCCCGCGGACCGCTCACGCTGGACGTCGCTGGGCCCATCGTGCTGCAGATCTGCGACGCGCTCGCCGCCGCGCACGCCAACCACATCGTCCACCGCGACCTGAAGCCGGACAACATCTTCCTGGCCGAGCGCAGCGGCCGCAAGCACTTCGTCAAGCTCATGGACTTCGGCATCGCGAAGCTGGCCGGCGCCGAAGGCCAGGGGCGCACCCAGACCGGCGTGGTGATGGGCACGCCGTACTACATGAGCCCCGAGCAGGCCGCCGGGAAGACCTCTCAGATCGACGGGCGCAGCGACATCTACTCGCTGGGCGTCATCATGTACCAGCTCGCCACGGGCCGCGTGCCGTTCCAGGGCGACTCGTTCGCCGAGACGCTCATGGCGCACATCACGCAGCCGCCCGTGGCGCCCGGCACGATCGAGCCCTCGATTCCCGCCCGCTACGAGCAGGTCATCCTCAAGGCGATGGCGAAGAAGCCCGAGGATCGCTTCCAGAACGCCCGCGACCTGGCGCACGACGTCGCCCAGTGCATGAAGGAGCAGGGCTGCTCGTTCGAGCTGCCGCCCGTGGACGACGAGGAAGGCGCGCCCTCGGTCCCGGTGCCCACGACGCTGCCGACCCCGCGGCCCTCGCGCACGCCCGCTCCCGCGCGCGCCGCCGCGGGCACGCTGCCCGGCGGCACCCTGCCCGGAGGAACACTCCCCGGGGGCGCGATGACGCTTCCGGCCGGCGCGGCCGACCACCTGCGGCGCGGCTCCGGCATCGGCACCCACCTGGCGGTCGTGATCGTCTTCGCCGGCCTGGGCTTCGGAGGCGTCGTCGGCGCGGTGAAGGCCGGGTACTACCGCCAGCCGCTTCCGCCGAAGGTCGCGGCGCGCCTGGCCGGCGAGCCCGTGCGGGCGCCGGTCGCCCCGCCGTCCGAGGCAGACGGGGAGGCGGTCGCCCGGTCGCCTGCCGAGGCGACGACCACTTCGTCGGGCGCCGTCGGAGCGACGGGCAGCGAAACGGGTGCGCAAGCGGGTGGGCCTGCAGCCCCTGCAGGCGACGCGGCTGTGCCGGCGGCGGCGGCTCCGGACGGAAAAGTGCAGGTGACGCTGTCCTCGACGCCGACGGGCGCCGCGGTGCGTGTCGAGGGCAAGGAGGCCGTGATCGGCCGTACGCCGCTGTCGGTGCTCCTGCCCCGCGGCAGGCAGCTCGCCTTCACCTTCACGGTCGACGGGCATGCCGTTCACCGCGAGGTGATTACGGCCGACGCCACGAAGACCGTCGTCGCCATCATTCCGTAGCGCGACCGTCGCCCGGGGTCTGCCATCCGTGGTCGGGCACGCCCCCGTCGCTGCGCTCGGAGTCCGTCCCGTCGCTGCGCTCGGAGTCCGTCCCGTCGCTGCGCTCGGAGTCCGTCCCGTCGCTGCGCTCGGGGTTCCGTCCCGTCGCTGCGCTCGGGGTTCCGTCCCGTCGCTGCGCTCGGAGGGGCTCCGGCGCAGACCTTCGCCCGTCGCCGGAATTTGCCGCCGACGCGGGGGCGTTGACCTCCGGACAGAGCGCCCGCGCGGCGCACGCATGCCGTTGCCGGCCGGGCTGCGGCGGCCTACGGTGGGCGCATTGCCGGGCACTGCCTGCCCGGGAGCGACTCCGGTCGGAGAGGAATGCCATGGAAGGGCCGCGTGCCGGCGACATCGCCCCGGATTTCGTGCTGCCGGGAGTTCCTCCGGGCGACTACCGCCTGTCCGGGCAGCGAGGGCGGCGCGTCGTGCTGGCGTTCTACCCGGGCGACTTCACGCCCGTCTGCACCAAGCAGCTCTCCTCCTACGCGGAGCAGTGGGACACGTTCGCCGCCACGGGCGCGGTGCTGTGGGGCATCAGCGTCGACGACCTGGAAAAGCACGAGCGCTTCGCCAAAGCGCGGGCGCTCGGCTTCCCGCTGTTGTCCGACCGGGAGGGCGAGGTGTCGAAGCGCTACGGCGTGCTGGGGTTGCTGGGGACGAGCCGGCGGGTCGTGTTCGTCGTGGAGGCGGACGGGCGCATCGGCCTGCGCAAGGACGAGCCGCTGTCGCTGACGTACCTGGAGATGGAGGAGATCGTCCGGCACCTGAAAGGCGCGGCCTGACGCGCGGGCAGGCGGGGCGCTCCGGGCGCTCTTTGGGCGTTGACACTGCCGGCGGGAGCGGATACAACGCGCGGCTCCGTTCGACCGGTACCGGCCGGCGCGAAGGGCGCGGGACGGGATCGGAGGCCGGGAAGAATCGACGCGGCGAGGGCCGACAGCGCGTTCGGGAGAGCGTTCGGGAGAGGTGGCCGAGAGGCCGAAGGCGCTGGTTTGCTAAACCAGTACACTCGAAAGGGTGTCGTGGGTTCGAATCCCACCCTCTCCGCCATCGGTGAAAGCGGCCGGCCCTGCGGGCGAGGGCGGCCGGACCGGCGACGGGAAGGCCGGGCGGCGAGAAGCTGACAACACGTGCGGGCCTGTAGCTCAGCTGGATAGAGCGTCGGACTACGAATCCGAAGGCCGCAGGTTCGACTCCTGCCAGGCCCGCCAATCATCGCAGGCACGACCCGCCGCGGAGCGCAGGGCGTGGACGTCGGATTCCCCGGGACATGCGGGACCTCGCACGACGAGGCGTTCATGCGCGAGGCGCTGGCGCTGGCGCGCGAGGCGGGCGGCGCGGGCGAGGTGCCGGTCGGAGCGGTGGCCGTCGCCGACGGGCGCGTCGTCGGGCGCGGCCGCAACGCGCGCGAGGCGGAGGCGGATCCGCTGGCGCACGCGGAGCTGCGTGCCCTCGCGGACGCCGCGCGCACGCTGGGGCGCTGGCGGCTCTCGGGGGTGACGCTGTACGCGACCTTGGAGCCCTGTCCCATGTGCGCCGGAGCGGCCGTGAACGCGCGGGTGGACCGGGTGGTGTTCGGCTGCGCGGACCCGAAGGCGGGGGCGGCCGGGACGCTCATGAACCTCCTGGACGACCGGCGGCTCAACCACCGGGCCGAGGTCGCCGGGGGCGTGCTTGCGGACGAGTGTGCGACGCTGCTGCGGGATTTTTTCCGCGTGCGGCGTACGCCGGGTGCCGCGGGCGGGGCGTGACGGTTCCGCGGCGCGCACGGGTCACGGAGAGATGGCCGAGTTGGTCGAAGGCGCTTGACTCGAAATCAAGTAGGCCCGAAAGGCCTCGGGGGTTCGAATCCCTCTCTCTCCGCCAGAAAAACCGGCTTTCGGCGTTCGGAAAGGCCCGCAGGGTCGGTTTGGAACGCTTTTTCCCGAAAGTCGAAAGCCGAAAGCCGAGTTGGAGAGGTGTCCGAGCGGTTGAAGGAGCACGCCTGGAGAGCGTGTAGACCCGAAAGGTCTCGTGGGTTCGAATCCCACCCTCTCCGCCAGCACCTGCCGCCGACGGCGGAGCCCCGGTCGGACCGGGTTGAAAAAGGGCGCGGGCGGCGCTAGACGGGAAGGCACCCGGGGCGATCACCGGGGATCGGGCGACGGCGGGACGTGAACCCCGCCAGGCCCGGAAGGGAGCAACGGTAGCGGCTGCAGCCGTGTGCCCGGTCTCCGGTGATCGGTCCGGTCGGCGGGCGGAGCGGAGTCTCCGCCCGCTTTCGTTTTCTCCAGTCGTTGCGCGGGGTTGGCAGTTCGCCGGGACGGCGGCTCGCGACGCCTGCCTGCCGGCGCGCCCTGAGCGGGATCCCGCCGCGGGGTCGATGGCGGCTTGACCGCGACGCCGGGCGGTCGCTACGGTGCGGCCCCGAACGGAGGGCTCGGCATGGAGTACCTCGTCCTCGCAAGGAAGTACCGCCCGCAGGCATTCGCCGACCTGACCGGTCAGGAACACGTCGTGCGCACGCTCGCCAACGCCTTCCGCACGGGGCGGGTGACGCACGCGCTGCTGTTCTGCGGCCCGCGCGGGTGCGGCAAGACGAGCACCGCCCGCATCGTGGCGCGCGCCCTCAACTGCGAGAAGGGCCCCACCGCCGAGCCGTGCGGCACCTGCACGCAGTGCCGGGAGATCACCGCCGGCACCGACGTGGACGTGCAGGAGATCGACGCCGCGTCCAATACCGGCGTCGACAACGTGCGCGAGCTGCGCGAGAGCGCCAAGTACCTGCCTGCCCGCGACCGGTTCAAGATCTTCGTCGTCGACGAAGTCCACATGCTCTCGAAGGCCGCCTTCAACGCCTTCCTCAAGACGCTGGAGGAGCCGCCCGGGCACGTGAAGTTCATCTTCGCGACGACCGATCCGCGGGCGCTGCCGGACACGATCCTGTCGCGCTGCCAGCGGCACAACTTCCGCCTGGTGCCGCTCAAGCAGATTTCGGCGCGCATGCGGGAGATTGCGCGCGCCGAAGACGTGGAACTGGACGACGGGGCGCTGTCGCTGGTGGCCCGGCAGGCCGCCGGCAGCATGCGCGACGCGCTGTCCGTCATGGACCAGCTCATCTCGTCGGTGCCCAGTCCCATCACGGAAGAGGCCGCCGCAGCCGCGCTCGGGGCGATGGACCGCGGCATCGTCGCCGACCTCGCCGGGGCGCTGCTGTCGCGCGACGCGAAGACCCTGATGCAGGCCGTGGCCCGGGTTCACGAAGGCGGCCACGACGTGCGGCGCCTCGCCGAGGATCTGGCCGCGCACCTGCGCAGCCTCGTGGCCGTGGGGCTCGACGCCGCCGCGCTGGACCTGCCGGATCACGAAATCCAGGCGCTGTCGCGCCAGGCGGCGGGCGCCGACCCGGCCGAGCTGGTGCGTCTGTTCGACCTCGTCTCCGGCTCGCTTTTCGAGATTTCGCGCGCGTCGCAGCCTCGTCATGCGCTGGAGGTCGCGCTGCTCAAGGCCGTGTACCTCGCGCCGGCCGTTTCCGTGCAGACCCTGCTGGCCCGGGCCGAGGATCTGGCGCAGCGGCTGGGAGGCGGCGGCACGAACGCACCGGTGCGCGGCGACGGCGGCGGAGCATCGCAGACGCCGCGGCCGTTGTTCGCGACGACCCGTTCCGAAGCGTCTGCGCCTCCCACCCGCACGTGGTCGCCGCCTTCGACGGCGCCCGCGCGCGCCCCGGCAGCCCCTGCGCCCGCCCCGCCGCCGCGCCGCGGCCCTGAGACGGCGGCTTCCCACATGCCTTGGGAACGCCATCTCTCCGGCGGGACAGAGCAGGCAGGCAGGCAGACGATTGGCGGGGCAGCTCCAGTACCGGCACTGGCCGCTTCCTCGGCAGCGACTTCCGCCGCGACGCCGGTCCAGCCCCCATCGACGGCGCCGGCAGGAGCCGTCGCGGCCGTCGCAGCGCCTGCCGCGGCGCCGCAGGCCGTCACGGTACCGATCGATCCCGCGTTCGCCGCCCGCTGGCCGGGAATCGTCGAGGCGGTCCTCGCGTCTCGAAAGCGGCTGGGGTCGGCGCTCGAACACGCGAATCCGCTCGGATTCTCGGGCGGCGAGCTTTCGATCGCGTTCCGTGCGGGCGAGATGCACGCCGTCACGGTCGGCGAGGAGAAGGCGGCGCTGGAGGACCTGCTGTCGGCGCAGATGCGCGAGCCGGTGCGCGTGCGGATCGTGGAAGGGGCGGACGCTTCGGCCCCCGCCTCCGTCGCGCAGGAGCGCGAGCGTGCCGCGCGGGAAGGCCGCGAGGCGCGCCTGCGCCAGGGGCGCGAGCACCCGGCGGTGCAGCGCGCGGCGTCGGTGCTCGGCGCCGAGATCGAGGACGTTCGCGACCTCGGGGGCGGGGAGACGGCTTGAAGGATCAAGGATGAAGGATGAAGGATGAAAACATGAGCGGCATCGACCTGGACCGGCTGTTCGAGCAGGCGCGCGCGCTCAAGGAGCGCATGGACGCGCTGCAGCAGGATCTGGCGCGGCGCACCGTGACAGGCCAGGCCGGCGGCGGCATGGTCACCGTGACCGCGAACGGCCGCATGGACGTCGTGTCCGTCAAGCTCGACCCGGCGTGCGTCGACCCGCGCGACATCGGGATGCTCGAGGACCTGGTCTGCGCCGCGACGAACCAGGCGCTGCGGGAAGCGCGCGCGCTCGTCGAGCGCGAGATGGGGTCGCTCGCGGGCATGTCGGGGCTGCCGGGCATCGGCGGCATGCCGGGTCTGCCGTAGGAAAGGGCGATGGCCGACACGCCCTCCGCCGCCGACCCCATCGCGCGCCTGGCGACCCTTCTGGCCCGGCTCCCCGGAGTCGGTGAACGGACCGCGCAGCGGCTGGTGTTCTTCATCCTGCGATCACCCCCTTCGTACGCCCGCGAGCTGTCGGAGGCCGTGGCACGCGTCGTTTCCGAAGTGCGTCTGTGCTCGCGCTGCTGCACCCTGACGCCCCGCGATCCGTGCGCCATCTGCGCCGACCCGCGCCGCGACGAGAAGGTCCTGTGCGTGGTCGAGTCGGTGCCGGATCTGCTGGCACTGGAGCGTACGCACGAGTTCCGCGGCCGCTACCATGTGCTGCACGGGGCGCTTTCGCCGCTGGACGGCGTCGGACCGGATCAGCTCAAGGTGCGCGAACTGCTCGCGCGCCTGCAGTCGGAGCCCGCCGAAGAGATCATCCTCGCGACGAATCCCACCGTCGAAGGCGAAGCCACCGCGCTCTACCTTGCGCGGCTGCTCGAACCCGTGGGGCTGCGGCTGACCCGCATCGCCCAGGGGGTTCCCATGGGGGGAGGTCTCGAGTACGCCGACCAGGTCACGCTGGCGCGCGCGCTGAGCGGCCGGCGCGGGGTCTGAGCCCCGGCCGGCCGCCGGTGCAATGCGGTCAGCCTGCGGTGGCGGGGCGTTGCACGGCCGCGGAAGACTGCGCGGCATCGCCCGCAGGTTCGGCGGGAACGGCGGGCCGGGCGTGAACGCCGCGACGGCCCGGCAGACGGAGCTTCCTCTCGAGCGTCGTCGGGCCGCTGAGCGTCAGGAAGGGCTTGAGGCGCCGGTACGTTCCGCGGCCGATGCCCTTGACGCGCATGACCTGGTCCGTGCTCGCGAACTTCGAGCGGTTGCGCTCGCGCACGATGCGCTCGGCCTTGGACGGGCCGATGCCCGGGAGCCGCTGCAGTTCCAGCTCCGAGGCCGTGTTGAGGTTGACGACGCCCTCGGCCGGCGCGGGCGCGGCGGGGCGCGCCGAGGCCTGCGGGACGGCCGCGTGCGGGGCGGCGGAGTGCGGGGCCGCCGACGCGAACGCGGGCGCCGCCAGCGCGAGCAACAGGACGTACGGGAACGTGCGGGACATGGGAGACTCCTTGCCGGGCAATCCGGCGGAAATGCGGCGGCCGCGCAGCGGCCCCGCGCGTGGAAACGGGTCGGACGGCGGTTTCAGGCGTCGAGCGCGGGGCGGACCGCCTCGACGGGCGGCGCGGCCGGCACGGCGCGCGGCCCGAGCGCCGGGCGCGGCTCGCGCGGGCGCAGGTGCAACTCGCCCGTGAGCGGCAAGGCGTCCAGCCGAACGTTCACGGACCCGTCCCGGTTCAGACGGGCCGTGCCGCAGCGGACCCAGGCCGGAGCGGCGTCAGGACGCTCGACGATGCACCAGGCGACGAGTTCGGGGGCTGCGCCCTCGCGGACGACGGTTCGGGTGAGCATGGCGGTTCCTCCGCGCCGACGCGACGCCGGCGACGCGGGGGCCGTGAGCAACCTGCGTGCCATGCCGAGCGGGGCCTGAAACCGGCCTGCAGGGGCGTTTCGCGGCGACGAGGATGAGTCGCGGTCCCAAAACGGGACTTTGGGTCCCGTTTTGGGACTGAACGATCATTCAGTCCTGCGGGCCGGGCGGTCGTGCCGGCGGGCGGCTCCCGGGGCCGCCGACCCGAACGTGCCTGTCGGGTCGGTCACGCTTGCGCATCGGTCCCTCGGCTCCGGGCGCGCCAGGAGCCGAGCGTCCGTCGCTCGGGAAGAACGGGTGCCGGTTGCCGGGTCTCATCTTCCTGCGGATCGTCGAATCCTGTTGCCGAACCCCCGGAGTCTCGCTTCGCAGCGCCGTCCCGGCGTCCCCGGCGCATGAGCAGGGCGCCGCGGCCGGGCGCGGCGCCGACGCGGAGAAGACGCGCGGGCCGGAGAGCTCCGCGCCCTCCGGCCCGCCGACGCCGCCGCCCTGCCGCCACTCTACAGCGAGCACCACGCCTGGGCGTCGAACGGCCCTTCCGTGTCGTTCTGCACGGCGCGCGGCGGGCAGGCCTCGTCCTCGCTCCAGTCCTTCCACTCGCCGCCGCGCCCGTGCGCCACGGCCCATGCCTTCCAGTCCGCGTAGCCGCCGTTGACGGCCTTGAACACGGGCGGCTGGCGGCACTGGCCGCCCGACTCCGCGAGCTCCCTGGCGCGCGCCATGACGATTTCGCCCATGGCCGGCGTGACCGTGTCCCAGCAGCAGGTCTTGGACGCCGTGTAGACGAGCGGCGCGAAAAGGTAGTCCTCCCACTTGCGGTAGGTGTGCTCGGTCTGCCAGCGCGACATGCCGAAGTGCTCGGAGTTGATCTCGACGACGCGCGCGAACGCCTGCTCGCGCAGCCCGCGGCCGTTGCAGCCTGCCGGGTCGCGACGCAGTTGGGCGCGCAGCTCGTCGACGAGCTTGAGCTGTTCGGCGCGCTCGGTCGCCGGGTCGGGCCGCGAAAGGATCTGGTCGAAGCGGGCGGGGCGCGCGGCAATCGCCGTCAGGTCGGTCGAGTTGATCCACGCACCCGTGTCGGTCGCGGGGATGGAGTTGACCCAGTAGGAGCCGACCGCCTTCGCGACGCGCCAGCGCTTCATGCCGCCGCCCATGGCCGCGTAGGCGTTGCCGTTCCAGTCGCTGCCCTCGCCGCCGGTGATCTCGCTCGTGAAGTAGTAGCGGCTCGTCAGCGGGTCCTGCCACTTGGCCTGGCGCCGCGGCATGGAGCTGCTCGCCAGCTCCGCGGTGAGCTGCGTGCGCCCGCCGTTCCAGTCCGCGCTCTTCACGATGAGCGTGTGGCCCACGCCGGTGGGCTGCCAGCGCTCGACGAGCACGTCGCCCGTGCGCGTCGCGTCGGGCTTGAGGTTGAAGGTGTTGGCGCTGTCGGCGAGGTTCACGGATCCGTACCAGTCCATGAGGATGAGCAGCAGGTAGCCGACGCGCTTGTTGAGCACCATCCTGTCGAGCCACGCACCCGTGCGCGCGCCCGCCGAGATCATGGTCTGGCTGTCGTCGTTCGGGGTGAGCCCGCGGCCCGCCAGGCGCGCGTCGGTCGGCCACGTCGCCGGCTTCTTCGTGCGGTCGGCCAGCGTGTAGTCCTTGTAGAGCGCCGCGAAGTCGGGGCTGTTGGCGTACTTGCCGGTCGGGGTGCGCCAGCCGAAGTGGCCCAGGAACATGCGCGTGCTGCCGTTCTTCGCCTCCATGAAGAAGGGCAGGTTGTACCAGGACGCGAACAGCACGCGCAGCAGGAACGCCGCCTCGCTGCACTCGAGCTTGGGCGACGCCAGCGTCACGCCGTAGGGCGAGGTGACCACGAAAGTGCGCCAGCCGTCCACGCCCCGGGTCGCGGGCAGGCTCTTCACCCACAGCGCGAACTTCTCGTTCCAGTCGAGGCCGCTGTTGGCCGGCCAGGCCATGCCCGCCTGCTTCGCCTCGGCGGTCGTGCGCTCCTCCCAGAAGTTCCAGACCTTCCACACCTTGGTGTTCGCCGTCGCGGCGTCGGTGCGCACCGCGCGGTCCGCGCTCGTTCCATCCTCCTTGCCGGGCAGGTACTCGCCGGCCTCGGAGAAGCCCTTGCGTTCCCCGTCGATGCCGAAGTCCGACGGCTCCTCGACCTGCGCGTCGGGGCCCGGCAGGTCGTCGTCGGTCGCGACCGGGCCGCCACAGGCCCACAGCGCGGAGAGCGTCGCTGCAATGAGAAGATGCCGGGTGGGGTTCGTCATGGCGGGCGCCCGTATGCACGGAGCGTGCCGCCGGCAGCTCGTCGACCGCAGGCCTCCGAAAGCCCCGTATGCCGGTGTTTCAGGCGCGCGTCCGTCCAGCGACTGGACACTCTGGTGCCCGCGGGCGCACCCCGGGCCGCTCCGGGCACGGCATTTCCCGGTCGGGACGGGACAGCGGCGCCGTGCAGCGCACCCTGCCCCGACGGCGAGCGCGGCGCGGAACGGCGCCCGCAACCCAATCGCACGCACCACGGAGAGCACGGAGAATTCGGAGCATCGGGGACCGGAGAAACGGAAGCCTCCGAACACCTCCGTGTTCTCCGCGGCGAAGCGGGGGCTCGACAGAGGAATCTATGCTTCTGATAGAATCGGCATCGTGCCGTCGGCAATCGGCCGCGGCCGGCTCCGGCGCGAGCCCGCTGCGGGCTCCCGGCGGACCGGGGGCCGACACACGGAGTGGCGGTGAGCGCGGACGCGACCCCATCGCCTTTGCGTCGCCTGCCGTGCACGGGCCTGTGGGCGCCCGCCGCCGCCACCGCCGCCTTCGCGGTTCTGTGCACCGGCGCCGCGGTGCGCAGTTCCGCGGCCTTCGACGAGCCCTTCCACCTGGCCGCCGGGGCGGCGATTCTGTCGGCGGGCGACTACCGCGTCGACGCGGAGCAGCCCCCGCTCCCCCGCGTATGGGCGGCGCTGCCGGTGCTGCTGGCGGGCGCGCGTGCGCAGGCGCACAGTCCGGCGTTCGAGCGCGGAGACACCTGGACATTCGGTCCGGAGTTCTTCGCCTCGCTGCCCGATCCCGAGCGCATGCTCGCGCTCGCGCGTCTGGCGAACCTGCTCTGGGTGTTCCTGCTCATGCTCGTCCTTTGGGACTGGGCGCGCAAGCTGTATGGAAGCGATGCAGGCATGCTCGTTCTTGCCCTCGCCGTGCTGGAGCCGAACCTGCTCGCGCACGCCGGGGTCGTGGGCAACGACTTTCCCGTCGCCGTGCTGCTGGCGGCGACGCTGCGAGCCGCGTGGATGGCCGGGCGCAGGCTGACGGCGGGCGCGGTCGCGCAGATCTGCCTCGGATTCGCGTGCGCTCTTCTCGCCAAGAACTCGGCCCTCGTCGCGGCACCGTTCGTCGCGCTGTGGCTGGGCCTGAGGGCGCTGCGCCGCGAGTCCTGGGACGTCGCGGCGGGCGGGCGGGTGCACTGCCTGCGCACGCGGGGCCGGCGTCTGGCGGCGGCCGCGGCGGTCGTGGCCGCGATGGGGTTGTGCGCCTGGGGCGGCGTGTGGCTCGCGTACGGCCTGCGCTGGGCGCCGACGCCGTCGGGCGCGCACCTCGTCCTGCGGGCGGCGGCGCGCGAGGTCGCCGCCGCGCCGCCGCTGCTGCGGGTGCTGGACCGGGCGGAGGCCGCGCACCTGCTGCCGAACGCCTGGGTCCAGGGGATGATCCACTCGTGGCACCGAACGCAGGTGCGCCGCACGTACGTGCTGGGAGAGGTGGGGCACGCTCCGCGCTGGTACTACTTTCCGCTCGCGTTCCTGGCCAAGACGCCGCTGACGCTCCTGGCGCTCTTCGCCCTCGGGCTGGGCGTCTGGCTGCACGGCGCGCGCGCGCTGCCGGCCGGCGCATGGCTCGTGCCGGCATGGCTTGCCGTGTTCTGGGCGGTGGCGGTGCGCACGCCGCTGCAGATCGGCCTGCGTCACGTCCTGCCGGTCTACCCCGCGGTGCTGCTGGTCGCAGGAGCCGCATTCGCATGGGGACTGCGGCGGCTTCCCCGCGCCGCGGCGGCCGTTCCGGTGCTGCTGCTCGCGCTGGAAACCGCGGCGGTCCACCCGAACCTGCTCGCGTACTTCAACGTCGCCGCCGGCGGCCCGGACCGCGCCGACCGGCTTCTGGTCGACTCCAATCTCGACTGGGGGCAGGGGCTCGTCCAACTGCGGGAATGGATGGGGGCGAACGGCGTGGGGCGTGTCAACCTCAGCTACTTCGGCAGCGTGGATCCGGCCGTCTACGGCATCGACGCCGTCGTCCTGGAGGGATCGCCGCCGGCAGCCGGGAAACCGGGCCCGCCCGAGCTGCCGGGATACGTCGCGGTCGGCGTCACGAACCTGCGCGGACTCTACCTGCCCGACGCGCGGCGGGGGCTCTACTCGGCGCTGCTGGAAACGGAGCCCGTCGCGACGCCGGCGCGCGCCATACGGGTCTATCGGGTCGACTCTCCGCGCTCTTCCGCGGTTCCGCCGGGGCGCGCGAGCGGCGCCGCCAGGCCCCCGCGTCCTTGAGCGCAGCGACCGCGGGTGCTCGTCGGGGGCGAGCTCTTGGGCGCATCGGCCATTGTGCCCCGCATCGGGGCGGCCGGGCCGAAGATGCGCTATCCTGTGCCACGGCGGACGTGCCGCGAGGGAGCCGCAGTGGAGCCGGATGCCGTGCTGCTGCAGCGCATCGTCGAGCGGGTCGTGGAGGCCGTGAAGCCCCTGCGCATCGTGTTGTTCGGGTCCGCGGCGCGCGGCACCATGGGGCCCGACAGCGACATCGACCTGCTGGTCGTCATGCCGGACGGGTGCGACCGCAACCGCACGGCGGGCGAACTGTACGTGAAGGTGCGCGGCATCGGGCGGCCGATGGACTGCGTCGTCACCACCGAGTCCCACCTGCGCAAGCACGGGTCCGACCCGTGGCTCGTCTTCCGCGAAGCCTTGGAACAAGGCCGGGAGATCTACCGTGCCGTCCCGGCCTGAACCCGGAACCGTCGCCGAGTGGATGGCCCGCGCGCGCGGCCACCTGGAGATGGCGCGCCCGCCCAAGCGCCCACTCGCGTTCTGGGAAGATCACGCCTTCCATGCGCAGCAGGCCGTGGAACTGGCACTCAAGGCTGTGCACCGGCACATCGAGATCTTCTTCCCGGGCACGTCGGGCGCGTGTAGGAGACTCGAAGGACAGCACGACACCGTCGCGATGCGGTCTGCCCACAGGCCATCGACATCGAGCCGGATGCTCGTCGCAAGACGGTCGAAGGGCTGCGGCGTCGACGGGCCCCGCGGGGGCCCGACAGCAGGACGTAGCCCCCTGCGCCGCTGCCATCGAAGCGCCTTCCACGGTCGGCTGGTGGCCGCGCGCGTGAGCGTCTGCGGAGTACGCAGTGCAAGCAAGCGAATGGGCCGGGCGCGAGCCCCTTTGGGTTGAAACCCTCATGGTCGCAGATCGATCATGACGGCCAGCTTCTCCTCATCGGTCAGGCGGCCGGAGTCGTCGCGGTCCTCGATCACCCCTTCGTCGAGGTCGCCCTCGGCTGACAGCAGTTCCTCGTCGTCGATCTGGCCAAGCTCCTTCCGCTTGGACCCGATGAGCACCTGGAACCACTGATCCCGCTGCATCACAGTGTGGAAGATCCGCTCCTCGCAGGTGCCTTTGAGGAGCTTGAACCGGACATCGATGAAGCCTTCGTCCGACCTCCCCCAACCAACCCGATCGACGCGGCCTTCCCGCTGCTCCATCTTGGCCGGGTTCCACTCCAGGTCGTAGTGGATCACGTGGCGGCACTGTTCCTGGAGGTCGATGCCCTCCTCGCCGACGCGGCTGACGAGAAGCACGAAGGGGTTGAACGGCCGGTTGAAGTTGCGCCGGTGCGCCTCCCGGTACTTGCTGTTGGCGCCGTCGAAGCGGCCGACGACTCCGACGGACTGCTGCTCCTCCAAGAGGACCACGCATTCCCGCTCGGCCATCGCGAGAAGCTCCTCGCGAGGGTGATCCTCGTCGGGGGTGTCGTCGAGGTAGTCGTCGACGACGTGCATCAAGACGGCCTTCACCGGCTCGATCACCTGGGAGTCGACCCACGACTGCACGCCCGCATCCGACGGTTTCTCGACGTCGAGAACGCAGCGTGCCAGGAGCAGCGCCTGCTCGGCGCGTCTTAGGATCGTGTCCCGGTAGGCATCCACGAGGTGCTTTCCCTGGTGCTTCGCCAGATCCTCCTGGCCGAACTCGGCCGGAACGTCGCAGAAGTCGGGGCGCCACGCCGACATCGCGGACTTCGTCCTCGCGAGCCCGCTTCGGACCAGCTCTCGCACCAGCCGTGCGAGGTCCTCTCTCTTGCCCCAACCGCGGGACTTGAGAAGCCGCTCGAGGAAGTCCGCGAAGATCGGCTCCAGCCGAGCGTGGAGAACATCGCGCAGGTGAGGGGCCGTGCCGCTGATGAGCTTGTTGAAGACGAGCACCTTGGACACCCACGAGGTGGGTTTCCTCTCGACTTTTTCGATCTCCGCGTGCGCAATCGCGGCGACCACATCGGAGAGCGCCTGGACCTTCGGGTGGACCCGAGGTTCCTTTCCCTGGTTCCAGGAATGCACCAGCTTCTTCAGGCGACGTGCACTCTCCAGGTCGCGCCCCAGAAGCGCCGAGTACTCCACTTGCGGGTACGACGACAGGCCCTGCCGGAGATCGGTCGTGATGAACGTCCCGGTGTCGGTACCCTCGCGGGCCTGCTCAGCCGTCTCCTCGATCAGCTCGCGCAGCTCAAGGTAGAAGAGCGCATCGGCGCCGTCGAACGGCAGAAGCGCGGACCGCGCGAGCAACTGACGCACGTCCTCGAGCTTCTCGAACCTGCATGTGTCGTACGTCCCGTTGGACTTGTTCACCAAGAAGTAGCGCCGCTCGTTCTGCTGCTTCGTGTTCCTGATCAGGTAACGCCGCAGGAGAGCCTGCAGGCCGGTCCCTGTGGACCCGGTGCCGAGTGCATCCTCGGTGCGCAACGCCCTCAGCCGGGAAACGGCGTCCTGCCGCAGGGGATCGCTCTCACTCCGCTGGCGGAGAGAGAAGAAGTGCTCGAGGCCCCGAACGTAAAGGTCCAGGCCCCGCTCAACGGCTTGAAGGTCCTGTTTGTCTGCCCGCACGAGCCCGAGCAATTGGACCATCTCGCGCGGCGTCAGCTCGAACGGCGTCGCGGTGAGAGCGAGGATCCAGCGGAAGCGTCCGTCGCCGATCCCCTGCTCGTAGTTCGTCATGTCGCCGTTGGGCGCGAAGATGTACGCCGGCTGGGTCCACCGGGCGAAGTGGTGCGCCTCGTCGACGATGATCAGATCCCAGAGCGTCCGATAGAGTCGTTTCAGGAAGGGCCGAGCGCTGCGATTGCGCTCTGTCAGCACCTCCTGGTTCACGATGTAGATGCCCGGCCGGGCCTGAAGGCGGCCATCGTCGCGTATGGCGACCTTGTCGTTCGCCGAAGCGCGGCGACTGATGGTCACCGGGAGCAGGATGCGCCGAAGGGGGTGCTTGGCAGGAAAGTGCTCGTCCGTGAGGTACTGCAGGAAGCCCCGCCCCTTCTCCCTCGCCGGGCTCAGCTCCTCCTGCCACTTCTCGAGCAGCGACGACTTGCACAGGATGAGCACGCGCTCGAAGGGCTTTCGCGCCTCGCGGGCACGCTCGGCGAGGAGCGCCATGACGGCGAGCGCCTCATACGTCTTGCCGAACCCGACCTCGTCGGCGAGCACGACGCCTCGACGGTTCTCAACGAGCAGGCTTCGCAGCGCCGCCGCTACTGCCCGCTCCTGTGGTTCATGGTCCTTCCCGAGATGGAGCCGCTCCGTGAGGGCCGCTACGTCACGGTCGGTGGTCGCCATCAGCGTCCCCCCATCCGGTTCTCGATTGTCCGAAGCCGTTTGACCGTGCCTGCTACGTAGGGGGCGATGCGAGGATCCGATATGCCTTGGGCCCACATGACTGCCGCATCGACAGCGGGCTTCACGGCAAGCTCATCGAGAATCGGCCCAAGTCGCGGCGACAGCTTGGAATTGGCGTCGACCGCGTCCAGCACTAGCTCGACCTCGCGGCTCAGCCGATCGACGAGGAAGACCCTGCACTCAGCGGTGGGGACCTTGGATTCCCCATGGATCGCCTCGTGGCACCAGCGTGCGAGGTCCTTGAACGTCCGACGCAGCGTGTACTCCGAGTTCGGGAGGGCTTCCCGGCGGGTGCGCAGTCCCCTGAAGCCGGCGCTCAGGTTCCGGAAGAACCGGTCGAGATCAGCTTGGTGTGTGAGGACCGAGATCTCCTTTTCGCCCTTCTTGCGCTTCGTCCGGTGCTGCTCGAGGAACTTGAGCTGCTCCCGGTAGGTCATGGGAGCACCACAGCCGGCGTGCGCAATCTGCTCATCGAGAGTGGCCATGAGCGGCCCGACCATCGCGAGCCCGCAGAAGTCCGCCGGGCAGTCGACGTTGATGGGGGCATCGGAGGCGGCCACCGGCCGGTCTTCGGCGTCGCGCAGCTCGACGCGGACACGAGAGGCTTGCAGGGACAGGAGGCCATCATCGTCCATGGCGGCAAGAAGGGGCACGTCCAGTTCGGCGCGCTCATCCTCGCCAAGATCGACTGAGCCGATCGACACCCAGGCCCCATTGAGCTCGATCAGCACATGCGCCCTGGTCGCGCCGAGCGTCGCCCCCTTCCAAGACAAGACGAGGCGCCTGTCCGCCACGCGAAGTGAGACGTCGCCCACACGGAATGCACTGGGGGCCGGCAAAGGTCGCGGTTTGGGGGCGACGTGTCGCAGGAGGTCCCAGTCCGTCACCTCCCCGAAGAGCGAGTCGAGCTGCAAGGCAGCCCGAACATGGGCGTGGCTGTTGCGTTTCCACGGCAGGTGCGTCAGCACCGCCATCTCGGCGTTTCCCTCAGGAGGACGCGACAGCAGGGCCGCGCTGGTGAAGTTGGGCGACCCGTGCACCGCAACGACATAGGGTTCGCGATTCCCGCTGCGGGCGCCCTCGATCACCAGCAGCTTCGCGTGCAGCGGCCGGGCCTCGTCGGAGGTGGCGAGACGGAGCCGAAGGTCAAGCATCTCCTGCCGAGCGCGGAGCTTGTCGATCGGGAGCTGCGTTTCGCCTTCCGCCTGCTGGAAGTAGACCGTCACCGGTTTCTCGGCGGCCGCGTCGAACTTCAGGTCGGTGAACAGCCTCGCGAAGATGCCATGGTCATCGGGCTCGATGCCTGGGTCTTCCGGTTCGGCCTTGTTGGGCTCGAAGAACGGACTGACGATCGTAGCTCGAGCGACGTGACGATGAGGCAGGAGCGCCAGCACCTGATCCCAGATCGGCTTCTCATAGTTGTGGAGGAAGACCTGCTTCCTCTCGCCATCACGGGGAACGCCCTTCAGCACTTCGCCGAGCGCGACGCGGCAGTCACCGAGGGTCGCAGCCGCGGTGCCGGTGACCTCCTGCGCCAAGGGGCCGCTCAGGTAGGCGAGGACCTGCTCGAACAGGGCCCGTGGTCCGCCTTCCGGCGAAATCTCGTGGACGGTCGCCAGCTCAAGGTTTCGCTCCAACCCGCCTCTGGTCAGGTTGGCGCTGCCGACCGACGCGAGCGCACGGTCATCGGCCACGAGCAGCAGCAGCTTCGAGTGGAACACCCGCGTGCTGAACTGGGCGTTGGCACGGTGATACCGGACACTCGGCGCCTCCCGGATGATCGCGTTCCCGTCCCGGATCACCAAGCACGCACTGACCTGACGATCGAACAAGTCGGGTACGAGGCCTTCCTCCAACCAGGGGCCGTCGAAGCTGAAGGTGAGCAGTAAGGAAGCGCGCAGCCCCTGGCCGGGAGCGAATCCTCCGATCGCATCGCGAAGGAGCAGGCGGTCACCGGCCATTGGAGACATCCTTCTGCGTCAGGCCAAGGTCCCGGCAGAGGCTCCAGAGCTGCGGGAACCGCATGGCGTGCCACCCGAAGCCGAGTCGACGGAGGTCGTCTTTGACCAGGCCTCCCGCTTCCAAGTAGCACCACCGTTGCCTGTTCCTATTCTTCGACACCTGCTCGTGACGTTTGACCATCGCCTGAAGGAGATCGGCATAGCCTTGGGCAAGGCTTGCGCTCGGATCGACGGCGCCCAGCAGCGCCATAACCGGCGTGTCCGCGAGGTCCGCGGCTCGTGTGGCGTAGGCGTTCTCGGACATGACCCGCGCCAGGAGCGCTCCCCCGAGCGCGGCAGCGGCGGCAAAGTCCTCCGTCTCCAGGAGTGCCTGCTCGATGTATCGAACGGATCCAGCCTTGCTGGCCAGCTTAGCGAACGGGACCTGCCAGAGTGCCCCGTGCTCCTTGTCCGCCAGGATGGACTCGGAGAGGCCACTCACCGACGCACGGCCCGAGGACTCGATGGCATCGATGGCGTGGGCGAAGATGGCCGTCTGCGCGAGGCTCAGGAGCTCGAATACCGCGGCCTTCTGTGGCAGGGCGTTCTCGCTCTTGGGCTTCTCGCCGAAGAAGCGAAGCAGCGCATCGCGATTCGCGAGTCCCAGCTCCTCGGCATCGTCCTCGATGCCGGCGACGTCGTCCTCGGAGATCGAGTCCCCTCTGCCCTTGCGACGTTTGGGAACGTCGTAGACGTCCCGGAGCAGGCCGCGCTCGAACAGCAGTCGCACCGTGCTGTGCCGAGCCTCCGCCTCCTTCGTGCCTCCGAGGAGGAACCCCTTGAGGAAGATGTCGCGGTACCGCACCTTGCCGAGGGCGGAGAAGCACATCCGCTTCCCCCAGTCCCGCAGCACGTCGCGGCTCCGCGTCTTGTCCGAGAGCCCGAAGTCCCAGAAGTCGTCGGGGACGCGCTTCCTGAACTCGTCCGCAAGCTCTTTGCCCAGATCCGTGAGCTGCAGGGGCAGGAGCCCGTCAGCCGCGAGTTCCGGCGCCTGTGCGGCGAAGCCCATGCTCTCCAAGGACGTGGAGTACAGCCGGAACGCCCCGGCGGACTCCTGGTTCTTCAGGATGCGAGTGGGAACGCGGAAGCGGTCATTCACCGCGGATTGAAGGATCTGGGTCTTGCTGCGCTGACCGAGAATCGAGCAGGAACGGTCCTCCTGGCCGTGCCAGATGAACTCGCACAGCGCCAGCGTGCGCTCGAGCCGGTGGAAGCGTTCCCGGCGAGACAGGCTCGCGGGCAGAGTCTCCTCGTTCAGCCGCTTCACCGCCCAGGCGATGAATCCGTAGTAGCCGATCCGGCTGGTGAAGACGGTCAGGCCGGGAAGGACCTCGTTCGCCAGGCGCTCGGCGTGGCTTTGAAGACCGAGAGGGTCACGTGATCCGGGCGGCAACCGGTTCGGCTCCAGCCACCGCGGCAGCAACGCATCGAGCTTGGCGTCTATCTCGGGCCTGCCCGCAGCAACAAAACTGGAATCCAGACCGACGCGGATGCGCGTTCCTGGGGGCCATGACTCCGGCCAGAAGCGCAGGCCATGGGACTGAAGGAACCGCTGCATCTCGTCGAGGCGAGCCTGGGGCAGCCGATCGAACTCCCTGCCGTAGAGAACGCGGCAGAGGTCCTCGCGCGTTCGCGACAGTACCTTCTCTCGGCCTCGGAGAAAGGCGTGGAAGGAACCGACTCTCTCTCGGTCCACATCCTCTCGGTACCCGCCTAGGTACTCGAGTGTCACGGTGCCGTCGACGACGTTGCGTACCGTCGCGATGTACCAGCGCGTGGTCGTCTCGTCGTAGCGAACGAGAGTGCCAAGGGTGAGTTCCTTAGGCGGGGTGAGTTCCCTAGGCGGCATGACGATGCTGGCTCCTGCTCCCTGCAACCCAGACTTCCGATCGCGGTGATCCATGCTTCAACGTCACCTGCTTTGAGCGTCCGCACGACAGCCGTCAAGCAGGAGTGCATCGGCCGCGGGTGCCTGTCGTTGATGAGACGGGAAGGGCTCTGTCGGCACGCCACAGGGCGCAGGATAGACGGGTGCCATGCCGGCCCGCAAGGCCGGATCGGCGGGAGGGGGTCGAACGCCCGTGGTCCTCGGAGCCAGGCGGCGTCGGGCAGGCGCCGGTCGAAGTCGTCGGGAGGGCCGGGCCGAAGCCCAACTCGCAGTGCGGCGGGCCGCGCACGAGCGCAACTCGGGACGCCGAGTCCCATTTCGGGACTGCGCCAGGGCCATGCGGCAGCGGGAGCCGCCGCGCCGGCCGCTCGCCTATTTCGTGGCCGACCAGCGACTCCCCGTCCGACGACCGCACAGGCAAGACCGGGCACGGAAGACCGCCTTGGCCCCCGGCGTGCCGAGCCGCGAGCGGTCGCACTCCAGACGGGCCGCCGAACCTGCGCGACGCGACTTTGTCCCACTCCGCGAATCAACTCGGTTCTGGAACTGCAACCCCGCGGAATTGCTGGGTTTTGCCTGGGACTGGAATCGATTCCAGTCGAATGCCTCCGTGTCGCCGCGGCTGAGAATCCGGCTTCCGGCGGGATGCCCGTCCCTGCCGGATGCAGGTGCTCCTCGCCGCGCACCCGACGCGCCGCCTCGCTCGGGCCCGGCCGCCCCCGAGCACGGGGCGGCCGGGCCCGGCGGACGCTCACAGCGCGAACAGGTACGAGAGTTGGTAGCCGAGGAAGCCCGTGTTCGCGTCGCCCGTGACCAAGTGGTCGATCGTGGCGAAATCGGCCTGGAGCTCGACGCCGAGCTCTCCCGGGCCCAGCGCCTTCGCGAGCCCGACGCGGGCCCTCGCGCCCACGCGCGTGTTCTGCTCGGACCAGGTGCCGAGGTCCACGTCGCCGGCGCGCTGCTCGACCGTCGCGCGCGTCAGGTGCAGGCGCGCCCCGAGCCCCGCGAACGGCACGAATCCGCTCCCGACCGACACGCGGTACAGCGCCCCGAGGCCGAACGCGAGGTCGTGGACCGTCATCGAATACGAGACCCGTCCGCCTTCGGCCGCGATGCGCGGATCGACGCGCGTCCCGCTCGCGGCCGGGCGCGTGTAGCCGACGTCGAATGACACTGCGAGTCCATCCCGATGCGGCGCCCAGACGCCCTCGAAGTCGAGCAGGAAGCTCGTCGCCAGACGGTTGAACGGCTGCGGCGTCGACGGACCGGCGCGCAAACCCAGCAGCAGAAGTCGCCGATCTTGGAAGGATGAAGGATGAAGAATGAAGGATGAAGTCGCCGTACCGGCCGGCGGGTCCGCCTTGGCAGCCGGCTCGCCTTCCGCACCGGCCAGCGGTTCGAGCTGTACCGCCAGGTCGTCCGCGACCCCGGCCAGCGTGTCCGTCTGCAGCGCCGGATCGGTCGCGGCATCGGCCGGCGCCACGGTCTGCGCCGCCGGATCGGTCGGGGCAGCCGCTTCCATCTGCGTGCCGGGATCGGCTGCCGCTCCCGCCGGCAGCGTCGCGAGAATGACGAGAACGCCGAACATCGCGTGGTTGCACATGGTCGCCTCCTAGTAGACCGCGCGCTCGACGGTGGTCGCCGCCGAGTCGGGGGACGGGGCCTGCAGAGCGCTTCCGCCGAGTACGAACAGGAAGCCGCTCGCGTTGGCGGCGGCGGCGAGCATGCGCGCCTGGATGAAGACCGAGCAGCTCGACGGGTTCGACATGGTGCCCGTCGTGAGCAGCGGCGTCGTGAGATTCTGCGACTGGACGCAACTGTCCAGCACGCCCATGCTGGACATGCCTCCCAGACCGTAGGCGAAGCCGTTCACAAACGTGCCCGCGTAGCCGGCCTGCCCGCCGAATCCCGACGGATTCGCCTCCGCCCACGCGGTCGGCTGCCCGGCCGGCACCGCGCCCGAGCCGAACACGATCGGCGCGAACACGTGCGTCGGGGCGATCACCTCGTCGGCCGCCGACGAGCGAAGGCCGCTGGCGAGGTAGAGGTAGCCCTCGCCGGCGTCGTACGGAATCGAATCCGGCGAGCCCGCGAAGGCGCTCGCCTGCCACTTGCCGTGCGGGGTCTCGGCCCCGCCGGGCTTCGCCAGCTTGATCTCCGTTCCCGCCTGGAAACGCGACACGTACGGAAGCCGCGTCGCGGTATCGAGCTCGACGACCATCCACTCGGAGCCATCGTCGATGGCGACCGCGGACTCCGTGCCCGTGTTTCCGGCGACGGCGTAGAGGTAGTACACGTCGCGGCCCGGCACCTGCACGACCGGATCGCGCACGACCGCGACGCCTGCGCCCGAACGCGGCTTGAGGAGCGCGAGATCCACGACGGACGTTCCGGCCGCGTCGGGCGCCGTGGTCTGCCACGTGCCGACGGACCCGACGGGCAGCGGGTGAACGAAAGGCTTGGCCGGAATGCCGCCGCGATCGGTGAACTCCAGCCGCGTGCCGTCGACCTGGCCGATCCAGATGACGTCGTCGTTGCCCAGCTTCGACTGGTCGGGCGTGCGGTAGACGTTGTACTTCGCCGCAGGCCGGCCGGCGCTCGCGAAACGCTCCCAGCGGACGGTCACGTCCACGCCACCCGCCACCGCCGCCGGCAGGCGCACGCTCATCGGCTCGCTCGCGAGCAGTTCGCCGCCCGGACTGTACGGGTCGTCGTCGGCCAGCACCGGCGCGACGCGGTAGAGCCACGTGCCGCCTCCGAGTCCGCCCTCCGTGTCGAGCGAGATGTCCACGTCGGCGAGCGTGACGACATTCAATGGATCCAGCACGAACGCGCGCTCCACGTCGGCCGTCGCGCCCGTGCCGTCGGATCCGCCGACCACCCAGATCCACGGTCCGATGGTGACCGCCCGCGTGAAGGTGTGCGGCGTGCGCAGCGCGAGCGACGGACCGACGAGCACGCCCGCGGCGCCGCGTGCGGTGGCCGGCAGCAGCGTCCATGGCCCCAGGCGGCCCGCGGCGTCGATGCCCGCCACTTCCACCGAGCCGGTCGCCGTGTCCTCGCTGCCCGCGTCGCCGCCGATGGCGTACAGGAAGCGCGAGGTCGCATTTGCGCGCGCCGCCGTCGACCCGAGGCCGCGGCGGGTGACGCGCATCGGCGACGAGGCACCGAAACTGCCCAGTTTCTGCGCCGGGTTCTGCACGACGATGGACGACCATCGGAACGAGCTGCCGTCCTCGTTCGTCACGATCACGTCGCAGACCGCCTGCTGCGACGTGAACGTGGCGGTGAAACCGATTTCGCTCGAAGACGCGACCGTGGGTCCCGCGCTGAAGATCGGCGGCGCGACCGCGTGGTCGCCGGTGTCGATGCACGCGAGCTGCAACGTCGTGGTCGGCGAGAAGTTCGCGCCCAGCACGCGCACGGGGTCGGTCCCGGTCGGCAGCGACTCGGGCACGACCGAGGTGACGACCGGCGTCGGCAGCAGGTTCGCGGTCCACGCGTCCGGGGCGAGCCCCGCCGCCACCGCGCCGCCGCTCGTGCCCACGAGCACGAGATCGTAGGAACGTCCCGGTTCGAGCCGATTCGCAGGGACCACCGCGGCGATCGAGTGAGGCGACTGGAGCGACACGGCGACGAGGGCCGTCGCCGAGGGCGTCGTCGCGCTCGAGAGGTAGACCAGCGGAATGGCGTCCAGGGCGAGCGTCGTCGTGATCGTCACCGGCACGTTCTCCGAGTAGCGGCCGAAGGACGGGGCGAGCGTGAGCACGAGGCCGGGCGTGAGCTCCTGCACGACCGTGAGCGCGCCGGAGAGCAGCGACTGCGTGCATGCGCCGTTCACATCGGCCAGAACGCTCCAGCTTCCCGCCGCGAGTCCCTCGGGCAGGCGCACGACGGCGCGGCCCGGGCGGTTCGTGTCGAGGTCCGCTCCCGTGAAGCGCAGCGCCGACGGCGACGCCGCGGGGTCGTCCCCGTCGGGGAAGATCGTGATCGCCTGGATTTCGGCGCCTCCGAGGTTCGCGACATGGACGCTCGCCGAGGTGGCGATGCCCGAGTACACGATCGACGGGTCGACCGAGAAGACGAGCGGACCGCTCGCGACGGGAATCGGCGCCGCGAGCACCGACTCGCACTGTCCCGCCAGCGAAGCGTGTACGGTGTAGCTGCCCGCCGGCGTGACACCGAAGGACAGCGCCGCCGCATTGCAGGATTGCCCGTCGGCGCTGCAATCCGAGAGGACCGCGCGCTCCGCTGCGAAGGCAGGGGAGCCTCCCGAGGCGACCAGCGCGAACGTCGTGTCCGGGCCGAGATTCGAGCCCTGGACCGAGATGCTGCCGCCGCCGACACAGATGCGCGAGCCTGCAAGGCCGGCGAGGGTCGGGCCGGACGCCGCACCGAGCGCAAGGGGCGACGACGCGCAGCCCACCTGTTCGACGCCGACCACCTGCGCCGTGAAAGACGTTGCACCTGCGGCAGCGCCCGCCGGAACGGCGGCAGCGAGGCGGGTACACTCGAGCACCGTCTCGGTGGTGTTCGCCGCGAGCCCTTCGCCGCCGATGACGCGGCAGCGCGAGGGGACGGTGGAGACGGTGACCGGCTCGCCGCCCGCGTCGCCTGCGATGCGGAGCTGCGGCGCGCGATCGCCGACGACCGTGAAATGCTCTCCGTCGACGAGGATCGACGAACTGCCGGTGGCGGCGTTGCAGATGGCGCGCGGGCTGAGCTCGACGGCCGAGGGCGGCGGCACCACGAGCAGTGATCGGGGCGCCGGGCTCGTACACCCGGCGGGGTCGGGGTTCGTGAGCGCGACCTGGTAGATGCCGAGGCCGAGTGTCGCCTGGTCGAGCTTCACCGTCGCCCGCGTGCAGACGCGTGCGGCTTCCGCGATGCCGGAAAGCGCTTCGCAGCTCGCGTCCACCGCCTGTGCGGGCAGCGTCGCCGCCGTCCAGCCGTCCGTCGTGAACGTCACGGTCGGCGCCGATGCAGGCTCGTCGAAGAAGACGAATCCTGCGCCGGAAAGGGCGAGAACGCGCTCGTCCTGCGCGGTGCAGACGACGTCGGATTCGACGGAGTCGAGCACCGGCGGCGCGATCACCAGGAGACCTGCGGCGGCGGCGCTGGTGTCATCCGCCGGCGGTGGATTGCGCACGGACACCGCGTGGACGCCCGCCGACAGCTCGCCCGCGGGCAGGGAGAACGCCAGCGTGCTGCACTGCTGCACGTGCTCGCGCAGGCCGGGACCCGTCACGTCGGTGCAGTCGCCCGCGCCCGTCGGCGCGTACTCGGTTTCGTCCACGAGCACGGTCGGCAGCGCGCCGTCCACGACGAGGAAGTCGGCGCCGCTCATGGTCATCGACCGCTCGCCCTGGGCGCCGCACAGAAGGTCCGGATGCACTTCGGAGACGGTCGTCCCGCGCACGAGCGTGAGCGTGACAGGCTCGGACGGCGGCAGCGAGTGGCACCCGAGCCCGCCGGGCGCGCCCGCGACCAGCGCGTACGTGCCCTGGGCGAAGGCTCCGGCGGGAACGACGACGCGCGCCGTGCGGCAGGACTCCACGCGGCCGGAGGAATCGCGCCCGGCGGGCAGCAGATCGCGGCAGTCGTCGAGCTCCGCGATCGGCAGCACCGTGTCGCCCACCGCGACCGTGCCGTTCTGGCCGCGCCATCGGATGAAGAAGTCGCCCGAGAGCACGAGCGTGCTCTCGCGGTCGGCGCCCAGCAGATCCGGCTCCGCCCTCGTCAGGATGGGCGGCGGCACGATCAGGAGCGAGGACGGAAGCTCGGCGGAAGCGCCGCTCGGGTTCTTCACGCCGACCGTGTACAGGCCCGGAGCGAGCGCGTAGTCGATCTTCGGGGGCGTCGCCGTCGAGCACGTTCCCGGCGGGCACACGGTGAACGACATCTCCTCCGGGCTCGTCCAGGTCACGTCCTGCAGCGCGCCCGGAGCATCCGGCACCTGCACGACCTCGCCGGCCGGCCCGCCGTCCAGGTCGGCGGTGCGCGTCAGATTCACATGCGGCAGCTCCAGACGCGGGGCGACCAGGTTGTCCACGTGGAGCGGTGCGAATCCCGAGCCCTGGAGCCCCACGTTCGTGGCAACCTGCTCGCTGCACGCGACGCCGGGCGAAACCGATGCCAGGGAAGGCACGGGACCTTCGAGCCGATGCCCGCAGCCCAGAGGAACAAGAAGAAGTGCGGCAACGCAACTCGCTCTCATCATGGACCTCCTTTGGTCGCAACGTCCGGACCGAGACCAGGGTACCTGCTCTTTCCAAGCGGATTCAATGCGCGCAAGTGTGCGCTTATGCGGCGGTGTCGTCGTCGGTCGCCGTCCCGGGGCCGCGGGGCGCCAACGATTCGGCAGCGACGCACGCCCCGACTGGGTTCGCAGCGGCGGAGCCTCCATTTCCAATGACAACCGGTTAGCCGACCCCGCCGGTCAGACCAAGCGACCGCGCCCGGAGGGCGTGGGTTTAGGAAGGCTCCCCCGAGGGCTTGGCTGGCAGGAAGCCCCCTTTCGGGGGCCGGGCCCGTCGGGCTCGGCATTGCGTGTGTCTTCGGCGGGAAATCGGCTGAAACCAGTAGGATGGGCGTGCCCGTCGCGTGCCGCGCCGGTCGGGCCCGGTTCAAGCAAGGAGGCGATCGCGGCACGCGACGGGACGCCCGGCTGGCGCAAGCCGTCGCCCGAAGTGACCCGGGGCCGCGCATCGGCGACGGACGGGCGTGCCCCTCGACCAACTCCACCTCCGGCTGGTCGCTCGCACGGCCATGGGTCGTGGGTTCATCCTGCGGACTGAATGCGATTCATCCGCACAGGCAGCGGTCGGGCGCGCTCACCAGAGCGCCGCGAGCGCGAGCGCGGCGCCCCGCTCCGCCGGCACGACGCCCAAGGTCCATCGCGATCCGGGCGTTTCCACGGACGCCGACGCCGCGTGCCGGATGGCGCCCTGCAGCATCTCCCGCGAGCGCACCGTGTCGACGACCAGCAGCAGCCCGCCGACGGCCCCCAGCGCGGCCGCGCCGAAGCCGAGGCCGGCGGCGACTCCGCCCACGCCGACGCCGCCGACGATCAGGGCCGCGACGCCCAGCGCCATGCCGCTTCCGTAGACGAACCACCCGGGCAGCCGCAGCGCCGGTCCCGGCGTGTCGAAACCGAGCATCCGCAGGCCCTCGCGCGTCTTGATTCCCCCGAGTCCGGCCACCGGGCCCGCCGCCGCTATCGCGAGCAAGCCCACGGCGCCCAGCGGCACCGCGACGGGCCGGCGATCGGTGCGGCTGCTCCCCAGCCCCATGGCCGCGGCCGGCACGGCCGCCAGCACCCCCGCACCCAGCAGCGCGCCTCCCGCCACGGCATGCCAGAACGCCGCGCGCGCCAGCGACGCCGGCGCCACCCGCGGCGCGCCGGGCCGCTCCAGCGCGGCAAGGGGCACCGGCGCCGGTTCGGCTTTCCCGGGCGGGACGCACTTCCCTTTCACGCAGATGCGGTCGCCCTTGCAGTCGGTGTCCTTGCTGCACGCGGCAAGAGCGGAGCGCGGGAGGCCGAAAAAGGTCGCGGTCGCAACGATCCCTGCCGCCGCAGTGCCCGGGCGCGCGAAACGCCGGAGCCGAGAACCGATCGCACGCAAGGAAGCGTCCATGCGCCGAGGCTACATCGGGCGGCACCGCGACCGCCAGTGGCTCCCTCTCGCGCGCGAGGATCCGGATCCCGTGGGGCACCGGCACAGGCGTGCGCTGGCGGTCGCGGTGCAGTTCTCCGCGCTGCGGACGGCGTCCCGGATCGCTCGTCCGCCCCCGGGGCTGAACGGGCATTCACACGCGTTCGCCGCCGCCGTCGCGCCGCCCCTCCAGAATCAGCCCCGGCAGGCCGTCGACGCGCCGGGCCGCGCCGCTCGCACCCGGCAGGCCCGCCAACAGCGCGCGCGCGTCATCCAGGTCCACCGACGCCCCCGCCACGTACGTGCGGAACAGCGCGAGCACGATCGGCCGCACCGCCCTCGGCACGCCCAGCCCCCCGATGAACGACCGCGCCTCCTCGAGACGGCAGCCGCGATCCAGCTCCAGCACCAGATACGGCGCCCCCGGACGCAGCACGCGCACGATTTCCCGCATCCCGCCGGGACGATCCGGCCAGTGCTTCAGACACCCGACGCTCAGCACGCCGTCGAACGCGCCGTCCGCGAACGGCAGCGCCGTGGCCGAGCCGCGCACGAACCGGCAGCGCCCGCCCAGCCCCGCCGTCCGGCGGCTCGCACGACGCACCTGATCCGCGCTCAGATCCAGCCCCGTCACCCGCGCGTCCGGATGCTCGCGCGCCACCCCCGCCGCCAGATGCCCGCCCCCGCACCCCACGTCCAGAATCGACGCCCCGGGCGACAGACGCGGCAGGAATTCCGCCTGGCGCTCGCGCCGCAGCCGCTCCACGATCGGCGCGAACCACCGGTCGTACGCGAACGCCTCCAGCCGGGTGTACGGCGAGTCGATCCGCACGAAGGCGCTCATGGGGAACTCCGAATTCCCACGCGCCGGAAATATTCGTTCGTCAGAATATTCCGCGCGCGAACCAGCCCAGCACGGCCCCGAGGACGAGCCCGAGCACGAGTCCCAGCACGGCCGCGACGAGCGCCGCACGCGCCGGCGTCCGCTCCCGCACGGGCGGCATGGGCGTGGGCATCATCTGCGGCGCCGGCCTGAGGCCGGGCATCGACGCATGGTCTGCCGCCGGCGTCCAGGGCACGGCGCCCGCCTCCATGCGCGGGCGCGGCATCGCCGGGGCCGAGTGGACGTCGGCCGTGAGCGCCGTCAGGCGGTTGTCCGCGATGCGCGACACCCAGCGCCGGCTCGCCTCGTCCAGGTCCAGGAACTGCAACCCCATGCCGCCGGGCTTGCCGGGAAGCCCGAGCTCCGGACGCACCCAGCGCACCATGGCGCTGCCTCGCGCCAGCGGGCCCTGCTCCGGGTCGTGGATCTCGAAGCGCACGCGGCTGCCTTGGGCCGGCGCCTCCGCCGTCACCACGAACATGCCCGAGTACGACACGTCCGACGACTCGCGCACCAGGTCCGTGTGCGTGCCCTCGACGCGGTAGGCCACCACGAGCCGCGTCGGGATGCGGACCTCGCGCCGCTGCTCGGAAGGCGCCGCTCCGGGCGCGCCGCCCGCTCCTGCCGTGTCCGCCATGCGCTCTCCGCCGGTGCGCGGCCGCGGCGCTTGGACGCGGGCGCGCACATGGACTAGCATCCGCCAGCATAGCAGCGGAAAGGCCGCCGCCAAGAAAACGGCACGCGGCGCTCCGCGAGGGACGCGTGGGACGAGCCCCGAACGCCGCATCCCGCCCGCAGCGCCGGCGCCTCGCCGCCGTCGCGCTCGCCCTTGCCGCGGCCCTGCCCGCGCACGCCGAGGAACCCGGGGCGGAAAGCCCCGCACCGCCGAAGCCTTCCGCCGCGCCCGAACTGGTGTGGGAGGACATCTCCTACGGCACCGGCGAATCGGATTTCACCGCGGTCGCCGTCGACCCGGACAATTCCCGCCGCTTCTACGCCGGCGCGGCGGGCTCGGTGTTCGCCACCGACGACGGAGGCCGTTCGTGGACGCGCATCCTGTCGGTGCGCGGCTCGGGGCCCGCCGCCGTCACCGCGCACGACCGGCGCCGGCTCGCGGGACGGCGCTCCGACAGCATCGAGGACCGCGTCGTCGAGGCGCGCGAGGAGCTGGTCGAGCAGTACAAGCAGGAGATCACCGACGATCTCGTGTCGGAGCTGGGCTCGTACGGCGAGCAGCTTGCGGCGGAAATCGCCGAGGATCTCGCCGAGCAGCGCGTGCACGAAGAGGAAGAGCGGCTCGCCGAGGAGGTGCGTCAGGAGATGAACCGCCGGGGCGGCGAGGCCACCGACGCCCAGGTGCGCGAGCAGCAGGCCGCCGAGGAAGAAGCGGCGGAGCCCGAGCGATCGGATCCGCGGCGCATCCACCGCGTCGAGGCGCTGCCAGGCGGGCGCCTGCTCGTCTGCACGGGATCGGCGCTGTTCGTCTCGTCGGATCGCGGCGGCGACTTCCGCGAGCTGCAGCCCGGCATGCTGCCGGCCGATCACGACGTGCGAGCGGTCGCGGTCCATCCGCGTGCGCCCGAGATCATCGTGGCAGCGACCACGGGCGGCCTGTTCGCGACGCAGGATGCCGGCGAAATCTGGATCGAGGCTCAAGGCATCCCGGACAAGGTGCCGGTGCTCGACGTCGCGATGGATCCGCGCAGTCCCGACCGCGTGTTCGCGGCGACGAAAGCGGGCGTGTACGTGTCCAACGACGGCGCGCAGAGATTCGTGCCGGTGCTGGAGCCGCTGGAGCCGAGCGCGCGCGAGGTGCGTGCGATAGCAGCCGATCCGCAGGACCCGCGCATCGTGTTCGCGGGAACGGCAGACGGGCTCTTCCGGTCGCTCGACGGCGGCATGAGCTGGGAGAGGCTGGAGCCGACGGGTCTGCGCTCGCGCGACATCACGGAACTTACGTCGCTGGACTGGGGCCTGGTCGTCGCCACGCGCAACGGCGTGTACCTGTCGCCCGACTGCGGCGAGAGCTTCCGCGAGCTGCACGAGGGGCTCGACGAGCGCGACGTGCGGCGTGTGGCGGGCTCGGCGACGCCGCTGGACCTGCGCATCGCGACGGGGCACGGCCTGTTCTCGTACCGCTCGCCCGAGGCGCGGGCGCGCCGGCTGCGCACGCTGGCCGAAATCCGCGAGCTGCTGCGCCGCGAGCCGGGCGTGGACGAGCTGATGCGCGAGGCGCTGCGCACCGGCGCCTGCGACGACGACCCTCGCGACTGGCGCCGCCGCGCCTCGCTGGCCCCGCTGGCGCCGCGCCTGGCGGCGGGGTGGAACTCGCGCAACCCGTTCTTCGACTACTACCGCCAGCACACCGACCGCACGAACCAGCCGCCCGAGGTCAGCGAGTACCTCTACCGGAACGGCGGTCCGTACGTCATCGCGTTCTGGGACGTGGAGCGGCTCATCGGCGCCGGCGTGCCGCTGGACGTGTCGCGCAACTTCCGCAAGATCGAGGTCCGGCGCCGCAAGCTTCTCGCCCGCATCGCGGCGACGTTCACCACGCGCCGGCGCCTGCAGATCGCGCTGCTGGAGTCGCCGCCGTCGGATCTGCCCTCGTTCGCGTACCGTCAGCTCCAGGTCGACGAACTCACCGCCGTGCTGGACGGGCTCACCGGCGGCCATCTCACGCGCAGGCTGGACGAGCCCGACCGGCCCGCTCCCGAATCCCGGAGGAATCCATGACGCACTGCGTCACCCTGCTGCGACGAGCCTCGGTCGCGGCGTTCGCGGCCGCCGCGCTGGCAATGTTGGCGCCGGCTGTGGCTGCCGCGCAGGATCAGATCAACCTCAACACGGCGAGCGAGGAGGACCTGGCGCGCCTTCCCGGCGTCGGTCCCGCCGGCGCGCGGCGCATCGTGGAGTGGCGCGAGCTCAACGGGCCGTTCCAGACCGTGGACGACCTGGCGCGCATCCGGTCGCTGCCTGCGGGCACGCTCGACCGCGTGCGTTCGCTGGTGTTCGCGGGGCCGGGCGCGGCCCCGGTGGCGCCGCGCGAGGCCTCGGGGGTGGGCGGGCTGGCGCGCGCGCCCGTGAAGGCGGGCGAGCCGCAGACCATCGTCGCGCAGCCCGAGGGTGGCGGCGAGCCTGCCACCGCCGAGCAGGTGGCGCAGATCCTGGCGCGCTACAGGGCCGAGCCCAGCGTGCGCGAGGTGCAGGAGGCGGCGCTGCGTTACGCGGAGGTACACCCGGAGGTCCTCGCGTCGTGGCGCTCGCGCTCGCGCGTGGCGGCGCTGGGGCCCCAGATCCGCGGCGAATACCGGTACATGGGCGACGCCAACGACCGGCTCAAGACCGGCGGCGCGGATCCGGACACGCTCCAGCAGGACATCGGGCTGGAGCACCGGGGCCTGGCGCGCGCGCAGTGGGACCTCGACCGGCTTATATTCAATGCCGACGAGCTGCGCGTGTCGGGCGAGATCTCGGACCTGGTGCGGCTGCGCGAGAGCGTGCTGGACCAGACGACGCGCCTCTACTACGAGCGGCGACGGCTGCAGGTGGACCTGGATCTGACGCCGCCGCGCGACCTTGCGGGTCGCGTGCGCAAGGAGCTGCGCCTGCAGGAACTCGCGGCGGACCTGGACGCCATGACCGGCGGTTTCTTCACCCGCAGGCTCGCCGAGCGCGGGCTGGCGCCGTACTGACATGCGCCCGCGGCTTCCGGCACTTTCGTGCATGGCGGCGGCGCTCGCGGGCTGTCCCGAGATGCGCCACCTCGAGCTGGATCTCGTGCCGCCCTTCGTCGAGTCGGCGACCCCGGGCGGCAACGCCGTGCCCGTCGACGCGTCGTTCACCCTCCGTTTCAGCGAGCCGGTGCTGCGGCGCACCGTGTTCTGGGACGATCTGGAAACGGGCGTCGAGCACCCGGACTCGGTCGTGCTCGCCCTCGTGGACAACGAGGACTACATGCTCACGGCGGTCGACAGCCCGCCGCTGTCCGTGACGCAGCGCAACAAAACCGTGCCGATGCTCGTGACGCTCTCGGCGGACCGGCGCACCGTGTTCGCGAGTCCCGAATCGCCGCTCGAGGGACTTCACACGTACGCGCTGCTCGTCTCGAAGAAGATCACGGACGACCACAACAACCCCTTGGTCGCGGGCGAGGGCTCGCGCACGGGCGGCACGCAGGTGTTCGAGCTCACGACCGTGGCCGCGCCGGATCGCACGGCGCCGACGGCGCGCCTGATGTCGCCGCTGGCGGGCGCGACCGGCGTACCCATCGACCTGGCGCGGCTGACCGTCGCGTTCAGCGACGACGTCGACACGTCGAAAGTGCTGGTTTCCGCCGTGGGCCTGCGCGAGCGCGAGAGCGGCGCGCGCCTTCGTCCGCTCAGCCTTTCCGTGGACGGGTCGACGGCGGTGATGGCCCTGGCGCAGCGCGGCGGCACCGACTGCTACACGCTGTGCCTCGGCAAGACGTACGACCTCGCAGTGGACCCGTCGGTGACGGATCTGGCCGGAAATCCGGTGGATCAGAACGCGCTCATCGGGCAGGCGTTCGCCGCGGCGACCTGCGTGGACTCGGCGCCGCCGCGTCTGGACCCGACGCGCATCACGGCCTTGGCGCAGGACACGACGGCCGTGGTGAGCTGGCCGACGGACGAAGGCAGCTCGTCGCAGGTGGAGTACGTGCAGGGCGACGCTCTGGCTTTCTCGGCGGCGTGCG
>Ga0172368_10000719_pt1 | contig 47096 bp, 44 predicted proteins | sample Lak11m_FD_114540 | JGI IMG/M metagenome (GOLD analysis project Ga0172368, IMG submission 114540) | Freshwater microbial communities from Kabuno Bay, South-Kivu, Congo - kab_022012_11m | ecosystem: Environmental > Aquatic > Freshwater > Lake | place: Democratic Republic of the Congo: South-Kivu... | reverse complement strand
CTGCGGGTAGGCGCACATTCGCTTTTGCGTGCTCCCTTTAGGGCGGGGGGCAATCCTGATTAGCTGTAGCTGTTGATTTTTTTTAAAATTTGCTAAAGAAAAACTTATATAACATGTCTATATGAGCGCGATAAAAAACTTGGCCTGCCTTCTGTCGAAGAAGAGGCGCAATACTATCCGCCCGAAGTGGCCGAAAAGCTGCATGAATTCGCCCGCATGGCAGCCGAAACGGGGAAAGAATACAGATATGATCTAACTGCCAGATTACCCAGCGGAAGGATCGCCTTTTTCAGCACGTCCATAAATCCGGTTAAAGATGAAAAGGGAAACGTAATTAAAGTGTGGGGCCCGGTCCAGGACATAACCGAGCGAAAGCAGGCGGAAAATGCCCTGCGCAGCAGCGAGAGGGAATTAATGGAATCCCAGCGTGTGGCACGGGTGGGGAGCTGGCAGTGGATAGTGGCCTCAGACACCATTACCTGGTCTGAAGGGTACTATCGAATTATCGGCCGGGACCTGGCATTGCCTCCCCCCAATTATAAAGACCATCTGAAAATGTACACAACTGAGAGCGCAGCCCGGCTGGAGGCAGCGGTATCAGAAGCCCTGACAGGGACACCTTATGAAATAGACCTGGAACTGCTTCATCCTGATGGCACGCAAAGATATCTGATCGCACGAGGTGAAGCGGTCCGCAATGCGGCAGGACAGGTAGTGATGCTTCGCGGCACGCTCCAGGATATCACGCAGCGCAAGCGGGCAGAAGAAGCGCTGAGAGAGAGTGAGGATAAGTACCGGAACCTGGTTGAACGGTCAAATGATGGCATCCTCATCATCCAGGAAGGGTTGGCCAGGTTCGTCAATATGCGCCTGGCGCAACTGTGGGGCGGCTCTGTGGAAGAGTTGATCGAAACTCCCTTTATAAACTACATATATCCCGATGAACGCGGCAAAGTTATAGAGATCTACCAGCGACGCATGGCTAATGAGAAAGTCCCGCAAATATATGAAACGGTTCTCCTGCGAAAGGATGGCACAGCGATGTACATAGAGATCAATGCCGGTGTCATAAGCTACAAGGGCAAACCCGCAGACCTTGCCATGATCCGTGATATCACGGAGCGCAAGCTGGCTGAAAAAGAACAGTCACGGCTGACAGCCATCATCGAAGCGACTTCGGATTTCATTTCAACCGCCGACCAGGATGGGCGCATATTCTATTTTAATGCAGCAGCAAGAAGAATGCTGGGGATAGGAGATGATGAAGATATCTCAAATATTCATATTCCTGATACTCATCCTGAATGGGCAAACAAAATAATCCAGGCACAGGGAATTCCGGCAGCTATCCGCGATGGAATCTGGAGCGGCGAGACGGCTATTCTTGACAGGGATGGGCGTGAGATCCCGGTCTCCCAGGTGATCCTGTCGCACAGGACGCCTGATGGAAGGATAGATTACCTTTCCACTATTATGCGCGACATCACCGAGCGCAAGCGTGCAGAAGTCCTGCGCCTTGAAAACGAGCGTCTCATTCTCGCAAACAGGGCAAAATCGGAATTTCTTGGGGTCATGAGCCATGAGCTTCGTACTCCATTGAATGCGGTTATCGGTTTTTCGGAATTATTAAAGCGGGGAATTGCCGGGGAATTAAATGAAAAACAGGAGCACTATGTTGATAATGCCCTTGCAAGCGGTAAGCACCTGCTTGACCTTATCAACAATATACTCGAAATTGCAAGGTTGGAAAAGGAAAATATGGAACTGGTCATAGCGAAGATTTCATTAAATGACGCTATAAATGAGGGGGCAGCGTTTATAAAAAAAGAAGCAACGAACCATAATGTCATTCTTAAGATAAATCTTGACCCGCAACTTGATGTTATAGAGGCTGACAGCGTTAAATTAAAACAAATCCTGAAAAACCTGCTTGGCAATGCCGTGAAGTTCAGCAAGCAGGAAGGGGGAACCGTTACCATAAAGACTGAAAAATCAGGCGATATGGCGAAAATTTCGATATCGGATACAGGTATAGGGATCAAAGAAAATGATCTGGACAAATTATTCACCATGTTCCAGCAACTCGATTCGGGACTTTCCAGGACTCACGGAGGCGCAGGGCTTGGACTTGCGATCACAAAACAATTCGTGGAATTGCATGGGGGCAAAATCTCCGTGGAGAGCAGGTACGGCGAAGGAAGCACATTTACATTTTTACTGCCGGTAAAGGCGAGAAAGGGGATGTAAAATGACAAAAGGATCTAATTGAGGGTACTGGAAAAGGAAAGCAGTTATGATTGAGTTAAAGGAAAAATATAGAATTCCGGTGATGGTTATCCTGTTAGTTATCTCTTCTTTTCTCACTTATTTGTTTCATGCGGTACTCAGGACTGGCATTGTTTTTTCTCACTTTTTTTATATTCCAATTATCGTGGCATCCTTATGGTGGGAAAGAAAAGGCCTTGTAGTTGTCATATTTTTGGCGGGATTGCTGCTCCTTAGCGATGTTTTTTTCAAGATGCCGGTTTACGATGATGTCCCCCGGATTTTTGTATTTATGGGTGTTGGTTTCCTGGTCGCTGTATTGTCTGAGACAATCGTAAAGGGCGATAAGCTGGTGAATGAGCGTACCAGTGAGCTTCAGGAAAGCGAAGCGAAATATCGCACACTGTATGAGAGTTCATCAGATGCGATCATGCTGCTGGATGAAAAAAGCTTTTTTGACTGCAATAATGCAACCCTCCTGATGTTTGGATTTTTGAAAAAAGAAGATTTCGTAAAAATGCATCCGGCAGATGTTTCACCGCCGTATCAGCCAGATGGCACGGATTCACTGACCGCCGCGAATAATAAAATTTCAGAGGCGCTCAGGAAAGGAATGAACAGCTTTGAATGGATGCACCGGAGAAAGAACGGAGAAGATTTTCCTGTCGAGGTACTCCTGACCGCATTCCGGTTTAATGGAAAAAAGGTTCTCCAGGCGTCCGTCAGGGATATTACGGAGCGAAAGAAAATTGAGGAAGCGCTTAAGTCGGCCAGGGACGAAGCGGAAAAAGCCAATATGGCAAAGACCAACTTCCTGGAATCAATGAGCCACGAACTTAGAACGCCTATGAATGTGATAATTAGCTTTGCCGAAATGCTAAAGCAGGAAAATTCAGGGCAATTGAATGAAAATCAGGAGCGCTTCATAGACAATATTATTGAAGGCGGCAATAACCTGCACAATATCGTCAGCCCGATACTTGACATGGTCATGATAGAAGAAGGAACGCTAGAACTGCATATAGAGAAGATGCCTCTTACTGAGACCGTGGAGGGGGCCATCGCCGTTATTGAGAAAAAGGCTGCAAAAAAGAATTTGTTCCTTGAGAAAAACTTTGACCCGGAACTGGAATACATCGAAGCGGATAAACAGAAATTCAAGCAGGTGTTCATCAATCTTCTTGATAACGCCGTGAAGTTCAGCAAGCAAGAAGGGGGAACCGTTACAATAATGGTGAAAAAAGAAGGCGATATGGCAAGATTCTCAGTCTCTGATACAGGTATAGGGATAACAGAAGATGATCTGGGTAAACTCTTCCGGAAATTCACCCAGCTGGACACAGGAACAAACCGGAAATACGGAGGCACGGGTATAGGCCTTGCTATCTCAAAACTGTTCGTGGAAATGCACGGGGGCAGGATATGGGCACAAAGCAGATACGGGGAGGGTAGCACATTTACATTTTTGCTTCCGCTTAAAATGGGTAAAGAGAGTACACAGAATAAGTAATAATTTTTATTTTAATAAAATAATAATAGTATATCTCCATTGGACTAAATAATCCAACGGTTTAACGACGCCATAGAACTGTTTGATAAATAAAGCCGGAATAAATATATAATATAAAGAACTATTTACATCATAATCATAATTGGATTGATAGCGGAGTGAATGCGAAAATGGTGCTATTGATTCGCCCGGGAGTTTATGGTTTATGAATAATTCCAGTCAACTTATTGTTTTTTCTATAGATGAACAGCGATACGCATTGCCTCTTTCTATCGTTGAACGTGTCGTCCGTGCGGTTGAGATCACCCTCCTGCCAAAAGCGCCGGATATGGTCATGGGCGTTGTCAATGTCCAGGGACAGGTAATTCCGGTTTTGAATGTCCGCAAACGCTTCGGATTACGAGAGCGGGAAATTGACCTGAATGACCAGATGGTAATCGCATATACATCAAAGCGAATGATTGCGTTCATAGTTGATAGCGTTAGCAGCGTGATTGAAATCCCGGAACAGCAAATCGTCGCGGCAGAAGAAATCCTACCGGGAATGGAATATGTCAAAGGAATAGTAAAACAGGCTGACGGCATGATCCATATTCTCGAAATCGATTCAATTCTTTCTTTCGGGGAAGTAAAATCGCTGGACGTCGCTATGGAAGAAGGAGGCAAAAAATGACATCCGGGATCTCGGAAACATTACTCTCAGAGTTTGCCGATTTCGTGGAACTCCGTATGGGCCTGCGCTTTCCGGTGGAGCGCCGGCATGACCTCGAACACGGCATTAGCTCTGCCGCCGCCGAGTTTGGGTTCAAGGATGCCGAAACCTGCATTAAATGGCTCGTTTCATCACCGTTAATGAAACAGGAGGTTGAGATCCTTGCAAGTCATCTTACTATTGGTGAAACATACTTCTTCAGGGAAAGGAAAAGTTTTGATGTGCTCGAAAACCAAATCCTGACCGGGCTTCTTCGCTCCCGTGAAAATGAAAAGCGCCTGAGAATCTGGAGCGCGGGCTGCGCCACCGGGGAAGAGCCCTATTCGATCGCGATCTTGTTGAGCAGGATGATCCCCGATCTAAAAGACTGGAACATAACCATATTAGCTACGGACATTAACCCGCGTTTTCTCAGTAAGGCGCAAAAAGGCCTGTACAGCGAATGGTCGTTCCGGGATGCCCCGGCGTGGACTAAAAATTATTTCAATGAGACAAAACACGGTTTTGAGATCATACCTGAAATAAAGAAAATGGTGACCTTTTCCTACCATAACCTGGCAGAAGACGCTTATCCCTCGCTCCTGAACAATACCAGCGCAATGGACATTATTTTTTGCCGCAATGTTTTGATGTATTTATCGCAAATGCGTGCAAAACAGGTTGTCCGGGCTCTTTATCAATGCCTCGTGGATGGGGGCTGGCTTGTGGTCAGCCCGGTTGAAACGTCACATGTCCTATTTTCAAAGTTCGCGGTCGTCAATTTTCCGGGCGTGATTTTCTATAAGAAAGATACCAGGGCACAAATAATAGAAGAATTTATTCCAGCGAACAGTCCGCCTGAAGAGATCGCACCGATGCCAATAGAATATGTACCATCTCCAAAGAAAAAAATAAAGACCGCCATAGAGGAACAAAAAAGAACAGAACCGGATGCCTATAAGGATGCTTTGATGCTTTACCGGCAGGGTAACTATGCGCAGGCGGTTGACAAATTAACTGACCAGGCATCACAGGATCACGATACAAAAGCCATGATTCTCCTGGCAAGGGCTTATGCCAATTATGGAAAATCAGTGACCGCGCTTGAATGGTGTGAAAAAGCCATTGCCATTGAAAGGTTGAATCCGGGCTGCCATTACCTCCATGCCATGATATTGCAGGAGCGGGGGCAGGTCGAAGAGGCCATAAAATCACTTCGGCGAACGCTATACCTTGACCAGGATTTTGTGCTGGCACATTTTGCCATCGGGAATCTCTGCAAACAGCAGGGGAATATCAAAGAATCGGACAAGCATTTTGAGAATGCGCTTGCGTTGCTGGGAAAGTTAAAAAATGATGAGATCCTGCCAGAGTCCGAGGGGATAACGGCAGGCAGGCTTTCTGAGATAATAACATCAATAAAAGGGAAGGTGATGCTGGCATGAATGGTCCTGCGACAGCCGGGGATAAAAGAAATGTCCTTAAAGCAAGAGCCATGACGCTTTCCCGGAAACCGGAAAAGAAGGAAACCGATGAATATATCGAGATCGTGGAATTCCTTCTCGCCAATGAAACATATGCAATACAGTCTGGTTTTATAAGCGAGGTCTATCAGCTAAAGGAACTCACGCCAGTGCCGTGCACACCCGGGTTTGTTGCTGGCATTATTAACGTTCGCGGCAAGATACTCTCAGTCATTGACATCAAGAAATTTTTCGAGCTTCCTGGAAATGGGATAACCGACCTTAACAAAGTTATCATTATTCATGATCGACTGATGGAATTCGGCATCCTGGCTGACGCCGTCCTGGGCGCGAGGCAAATTCCGCTTCGTGATATCCAGCCGGATCTTCCCACGCTTACAGGCATACGCGCCGGGTACCTGAAAGGAGTTACGAAAGAACAGCTTGTGGTCCTTGATGCTGAAAAGATCCTGGCTGATAAGAATATCATTGTTCATGAGGAGGTTTAATATGAGGCGTTACAATAAAATTAGTAATGTGGAGGGAATATCGGTATGAGTAAAAAAATCATCGGCAGATATGCCGTAGTCCTTGTGTTGTTGTTAATTGCAGTGATAACCGGCTATTATGCACTCGCGGCAGATAGCCTTTCTTCAGTAATGGCGGCAATTTCAATAACGGCACTTGTGACTGGTTTTGTTGAGCTTCATATTGCCAGTACCATGGAAAGGGATCTACTGTATTCCCGCGGTCTCATCGAATCAAGTCTCGACCCCCTTGTTACCATCAGTAAGGAAGGCAGGATAACGGATGTCAACAGGGCCACAGAACAGGTTACGGGCGTTAGCCGCGAACATCTTGTCGGGAGCGATTTCCCTGATTACTTCACTGAACCTGAAAAAGCCAGGGAAGGGTATCAGCAGGTGTTCTCAAAAGGATTTGTCAGGGATTACCCGCTTGCGATCCGGCACAGCTCAGGTAAAGTGACCGATGTATTCTATAATGCAGTTGTTTACAAGAACGAAGCCGGGAAAGTGGAGGGAGTGTTTGCGGCAGCCCGCGATATCTCAGAACGTAAGCGCGCAGAAGATCAATTACGTACCGCTTCGCTGTATGCGCGAAGCCTCATCGAAGCCAGCCTTGACCCCCTTGTCACGATCAGTAATGAAGGAAAGATAACGGATGTGAACAAAGCGACTGAGATCGTAACCGGAGTGTCCCGTGAGCGCCTCACAGGGAGCGATTTCTTGAATTACTTTACAGAACCCGATAAAGCCAGGGAAGGGTACCAGCAGGTCTTCTCGAAAGGATTTGTAAAGGATTATCCTCTTGTTATCCGACACAGTTCAGGTAAAGTGACAGATGTATTGTATAATGCCGTTGTGTACAGAAATGAAGCCGGGGAAGTGCAGGGAGTTTTTGCGGCAGCCCGCGATATCTCAGAACGTAAGCGCGCAGAAGATCAATTACGTACAGCTTCACTGTATGCCCGAAGCCTCATCGAAGCCAGCCTTGACCCCCTTGTCACGATCAGTAATGAAGGGAAGATAACGGATGTGAATAAAGCAACGGAGTTCGTAACCGGAATATCCCGTGAACGCCTCACAGGAAGCGATTTCTCGGACTATTTTACGGAACCCGATAAGGCCAGGGAAGGGTACCAGCAGGTCTTCTCGAAAGGATTTGTAAAGGATTATCCCCTTGCTATCCGCCACAGTTCAGGTAAAGTGACCGATGTGCTGTATAATGCCGTTGTTTATAAAAATGAAGGGGAAGTGCAGGGAGTTTTTGCAGCAGCCCGTGATATAACCGATAACAAAAAGATGAATGAAAAGCTCAAAAAGCAGATATGTGAAATTTCAGAGGCATCAAATGTTCTTGTCACCTCAGCCAGCGAAATCCTTTCTATCACGACCCAACTGGCATCCAGCGCTTCTGAGACCGCAACATCTGTCAGCGAGACAACCGCGACTACTGAAGAGGTCAAACAAACATCCCGGCTTTCCGGCGACAAAGCGAGGTATGTTTCTGAGCGCGCCCAGAAGGCGGCTTCAGTAGCGCAGCAGGGTAAAGATGCCGTGGTGCAGAATGTGGATGCGATAAATAAGATCAAATACCAGGCTGAACTGGTTGCAGACAGCATCGTAAAACTCAGCGAGCAAAGCCAGGCAATAGGGGATATTACTGCAACGGTCAATGATCTTGCGGAACAGTCAAATCTCCTTGCTGTCAATGCAGCGATCGAGGCCGCAAAAGCCGGGGAACAGGGGAAGGGTTTTGCAGTTGTAGCCGGAGAGATCAAGAGCCTTGCTGAACAGTCAAAGCAGGCGACTACACAGGTGCGGTCGATCCTTAATGACATCCTGAAATCTACAAGCGCGGCTGTGATGGCTACCGAACAGGCAGGCAAAGCCGTAGAAGCGGGTGTGAAACAGGCAGCAGTGGCAGGCGAATCCATCAGGAACCTGGCTGACATTGTTATTGAAGCATCACAGGCCGCCACACAGGTCGCTGCGTCAAGCCAGCAGCAGCTTGTCGGGATAGACCAGATTTCCAAGGCCATGGAAAATATCAAGCAGGCAGCCCAGCAAAACGCAATCGGGACAAAACAGGCAGAAAAAGAAGCCCATGACCTTAATGAGCTTGGACAAAAACTGAAATTAATGGTGGAATCAAAATAAATGACGATAGGAAGAAAAATAATCGGGGGATATGCCGTTGTAATGGTACTGCTTTTGATTGCCGTAACAACCGGCTATTATACCATCAATCTCATCCAGGATAAATATAACGGATTCATTGACGTAGATGATAAGCAGATCGAGGATGTCAATAATCTTGAACTTATAGTGGAATCAGAGATAGCTGATTATCGCGGCTTTTTGCTTAATCCGGATAGTCAGAAGGAATACCTGGATGGATCGCAGGTACAGTATCGCCTGTTCGATGAAACCGCAGGAAGGCTGCGGGCGTCTATTTTGTCGCATGGGAATTCGGGGGAACAGCTCAGTATGCTGGACGATATTATTTCCCTTCAGAATCAATACAAACAGGCGCAAGAAAAGATCATTACGGTTTCACAGGCGAATCACAGCGAAGCAATTGCACTGAATGCCATGGAAGTCGTTCCTCTCAGGGATGAATTAGGCAGCAAGATCAGTCAATTTCATGATGTGCAGGTGAAACTCGAATTACAGAAACGCGTTGATGTTACGGCCACATCGAAAAATCTCATGTGGATGATGATCGTAGTTTCAGTTGCCGCTCTTATAATCGGTCTTGCTATCGGGTTTTATATCACCCGTTCCATTACCACCCAATTGCGAAATGCAACTGTCCTGCTCTCCTCGTCCTCTTCCGAGATACTGGCCACCACAACACAGCTGGTATCCAACGCTTCTGAAACCGCGACTGCCGTAAGCGAGACAACTGCGACTACCGAAGAGGTCAAACAGACCTCCCAGCTTTCAGGTGAAAAAGCGAGTTATGTATCAGACAGCTCCCGGAAGGCGGCTTAAGTAGCGCAGCAGGGTAAAGATGCGGTGGCGCAGAATGTGGATGCGATAAATAAGATCAAATACCAGACTGAACTGGTTGCGGAGAGCATCGTAAAACTCAGCGAGCAAAGTCAGACAATAGGGGATATTACTGCAACGGTCAATGACCTGGCGGAACAATCAAATCTCCTTGCGGTCAATGCGGCGATCGAAGCGGCAAAAGCCGGCGAACAGGGAAAAGGTTTTGCAGTAGTAGCCGGGGAAATCAAGAACCTTGCGCAACAGTCAAAGCAGGCGACTGCACAGGTGCGGTCAATCCTTGCCGACATTCAGAAATCTACAAGCGCAGCGGTGATGGCTACCGAGCAGGCAGGAAAGGCCGTTGATGCGGGGGTGAAGCAGGCGGTAGTAGCAGGTGACTCTATCGGGAACCTGGCTGACACTGTTAATGAAGCGTCCCAGGCCGCCACCCAGGTCGCAGTGTCAAGCCAGCAGCAGCTTGTGGGAATAGAGCAGATCTCCAAAGCAATGGAAAACATCAAGAAGGCGACACAGCAGAATGTAGCCGGGGCAAAGCAGGCAGAAAGAGCCGCTCAAGACCTCAATGAGCTGGGACAGAAGCTGAAAGCGATGCTGGAGGATAACAAAATTGAAAGGAATTTACATCCCCCTGATAAACATTGAAAGGAGCGATCATGGATAAAAAGGAGGAAGAGTTCCAGAAGAAACTTCTCTCAATGTTCAAAACCGAATCAAAGGAGCATCTCAATGCCATCACCGAAGGTCTTATCGAGCTTGAAAAATCGCCTCCCGAAAACCGGATGGGGCTTATCGAGACGATCTTCAGGGAAGTGCACAGCTTAAAAGGCGCCGCGCGTACCGTAAACCTGAAAGACATAGAGTCTCTCTGCCAGTCCATGGAAAACGTCTTTGCATCCTTGAAACGCAAAGAGATCGCCACATCGCCGCCTTTGCTAAATGAGCTCCATCATGCTGCTGATCATGCCGGCAAACTGATATCCGTGGAAGAAGAACCGGATATTTCAGAAAAAGTTAAAATCAAGGAAATAATCCAAAACCTTGAAAGCGCCGTAAAAGGCGAAGTGCCACGGATTGTTTCACCGCCTCCTGCGGCAGAAGAAAAACAAGCGGCCCCGGAAACCAATAATCTCCAGACACCACCGTTGGCAGAAGAGAAGCCGAGGAAGGTGGAAACAATGCCGCCTTCCGCAGAAACCGTACGAATTTCCAAGGCAAAGCTGGATTCGCTCTTACTCCAGGTGGAAGAGATGCTTTCAGTGAAGCTTGCGGCAGGCCAGCGCGCCCTGGAGCTACAGGGGATCGATGTTTCTTTTGCAGCATGGAAAAAGGAATGGGCAAAAGCGCGGCCTGAGGCGCGAAAACTTGTAATGACCGAAGATCCGCATGGCTGTGTTTCTCCTAAACTCGTTGAGTTTCTTGACATGAACGAGGCTTTTATTAAATCGCTTGAGAACAGGTTAATTTTACTTACAAAGAATGCCGAATATGAAAACAGGCAGTATGGGGGAATGGTGGATTCCCTGCTTGACGATATGAAAAAAGTCCTGATGCTTCCTTTTTCATCTCTTTCCGGGATATTCCTAAAACTTGTACGCGACCTTTCCTATGAGCAGGGCAAGGAAACAGAGCTTGTAATTAGGGGAGAAGAGATTGAAATCGACAGGCGGATACTGGAAGAAATGAAAGACCCGCTTATCCACTTATTGAGGAACTGCATCGACCATGGTATTGAGAAGCCTGATGAGCGGCAGAAAAAACACAAAAAGTCCAGGGGAACCTTGAAGCTTAACCTGGGCGCAAAAGAGGGGGGCAAGATCGAGATCATGTTGTCGGATGACGGGGCGGGTATTGATGCTTCAAAGATCAAGTCCGCTGCGGTAAAGCGCGGCGTGATATCGCAGGAGGAGGCAGGCAAAATGGGCGAACAGGATGCTTTTTCTCTCATTTTCGTATCAGGGGTTTCCACAAGCCCGATCATTACCGAGGTTTCAGGCAGGGGTCTTGGTCTTGCCATTGTCAGGGAGAAAGTAGAAAAACTTAACGGAGTTGTTTCATTCGAAACACAGGTGGATAGGGGAACTGCGTTTCGGATAGTTATTCCCCTTACGCTTTCTACGTTTCGGGGGCTGCTGGTTCAGGTAAATGAAAGCCTTTTTGTTCTTCCTGCGACAAATGTCGAGAGGGCGTTGAGGATCAATAAAGAAGAGATCAGGACGGTCGAGAATCGCGAGACAATTTCTCTTAACGGGCAGGTAATTTCACTCGTCAGGCTTGCGGATGTACTGGAGCTTCCGGAAAAAACTAAAAGTTTCCCTGAGATCGTGGAAATAGTTGTTCTTGGTTCGGTAGAAAAACGCATCGCATTCATGGTAGATGATGTTCTCCAGGAGCAGGAAGTGCTGGTGAAAAGCCTTGGCAGGCAACTCTTGCGCATTCGCAACGTTGCCGGCGCGACCGTGCTTGGAAATGGCAGGATAGCGCCGATCCTGAATGTCCATGATCTGATGAAGTCTGCTGTAAAGGTTACCGGATCGCCAGTAAAAGCGCCGCCTGAAAAAGAAGCAAATGCCAGAAGGAATTCCCTGCTGGTTGTGGAGGATTCAATCACATCAAGGACGCTGCTTAAGAATATCCTGGAGACCGCAGGTTACGACGTTTTAACGGCAGTTGACGGGGTGGACGCTTTTACGGCTTTAAAAACCCGGGAGTTTGATCTTGTGGTATCGGATGTGGATATGCCAAGACTGAATGGATTTGACCTTACGGTAAAGATCCGGGCGGATAAGAAACTTTCACAGATGCCGGTGGTGCTTGTCACGGCGCTTGAATCCCGCGAATATAAAGAACGGGGGATCGAGGTTGGGGCCAATGCGTATATCGTGAAGAGCAGTTTTGACCAGAGCAATTTACTTGAGGTTATCCAGAGGTTGATATGAGCGAAAACGCAATGGAAGATAAAGGTGAAAAACATGATGAAAACCCGTGTACCCGGAGGTTAATAATATGAATGGATCAAGACAGATAAAAGTCCTGGTCGTGGATGATTCCCCGGTTGCGCGGGAATTATTAATTCATATCCTGAATTCTGATCCTGAAATACAGGTTATCGGAACTGCAAGTAATGGGGAGGAAGCAATGGCTGTAACAAAACACCTTTCACCTGATGTTATTACGATGGATATCCACATGCCGAAAATGGATGGGTATGAGGCGACCAGAAGGATCATGGAAACAGATCCTCTTCCCATAGTCATTGTGACGGGAAGCGCAGGCGTTAAAGAAGTGTCTATGGCAATGCGAGTGATCGAGGCGGGTGCGCTTGCTGTTGTTCAAAAACCCGGGGGGTTTGGCCATCAGGATTACCAGTCTGATGTATCCAGGTTCATTCAAACGGTGAAGCTGATGTCTGAAGTGAAAGTGGTAAGACGCAGGGCTTTTCCCAGGCGGGAAACAATCCTGCCGATCGAAGTGAAACTTGAAAGACCATCAGAAATCCATCTTGTAGCTATAGGCGCTTCTACGGGTGGTCCTCCTGTCCTTCAAACGATTTTATCAAAGCTTCCCACTAATTTTCCTGTTCCTGTGTTGATAGTCCAGCATATGGCGGCAGGGTTTATAGAAGGATTCGTGGAGTGGCTGGGGCAAACGTCTTCCCTGCCTGTTCATGTTGCCACTCACGGTGAGTATATTCTTCCAGGGCATGTTTATCTTGCGCCGGATGGATTTGCGATGAAGCCCGACAGGTATGGAAGAATATCCCTTGCCAGGGGAGAAACAGAGAACGGTCTTTGTCCTTCGGTTTCATCTCTTTTCCGTTCCGTTGCGGAAGTTTTTGGGAAGAACGCGGTCGGTATTTTGCTCACGGGCATGGGAAAAGACGGCGCGGAAGAATTGAGGTTGATGAAAGAAAAAGGAGCAATAACGATCGCGCAGGATAAAGAAAGTTCAGTTGTTCACGGCATGCCGGGGGAAGCGATCAACCTTAATGCAGCCATGTATGTACTTGCGCCTGAAAAGATCGCTGCAGTATTATCAGGTTTGGTAAATAATAAGTTGGAAATGAGGGTGGTTAATTTATGAACGCTGATAAAAATGAGGGTGGAGAAATTCTCATTGTGGAGGACAGCCCCACGCAGGCTGAGATGTTGAAATTCCTGCTTGAGAAGAATGATTATCGGGTTTGGGTTGCGTATAATGGCAGGGAAGCCCTTGATATAATATCGAAAAAGGGTACACCCGCACTCGTTATTAGCGATATCGTTATGCCTGAAATGGACGGCTATGAACTATGCAGGCAGATAAAAGAGATCGAGAACCTTAAGGATATTCCTGTTATTCTCCTGACCGTGCTTTCAGACCCGAAGGATGTTATAAGGGGACTGGAAGTGGGAGCGGACAATTTCTTTACAAAGCCCTATGATGAGGAGTACCTCCTGGTAAGAGTCCAATATATGCTTGCCAACAGGATGCTTCACGAAAGAGAAAAAATGGAGATGGGTATAAAAATAGTCTTCGGCGGACAGGAATATTATATCACAGCGGAACGCCAGCAGATCCTCAATCTTCTTATATCTACTTATGAAACTGCAGTCCAGAAAAATATCGAGTTGCAGAAAGTCCAGGATGAATTGAAAACGTTGAATGAACAGCTTGAGAAAAAGGTGGAAGCAAGAACAGCATCCCTCATGGTTGAGATGGATGTGCGAAGACGCGCGGAGGAGGAGTTATGCAAAGTCAACCGCGCCCTCAAAACCCTCAGCGAAAGCAACCGGGCGCTTGTGCGCTCTTTTGATGAGTCCAGGCTGGTTCATGATCTATGCAGGATAATTGTTGAATCGGGCGGATACCACCTTGCGTGGATCGGTTTTGTAGAGCAGGACGGTAAGAATAATTTACGCGTACTGGCGCAGTACGGGTACGAGGAGAAAGACCTTGAAGGGATCGAAATTTTGCTGGCAGATATGAGGACATGCGCCGGTAAAGCTATCCTGACAGGAAAACCATGCATCGTAAAAAATATCATGACTGATCCGGATCACGCCAAACAACGTGCTGAGGCTGTCCGACGGGGCTTTGCTTCCTGCATATCCATTCCTTTTACCACTGGCGGCCAGTCACCTGCGGTGTTAAATATTTATGCAAAGGAGCCTGATGCTTTTGATAAAGATGAAGTAGATCTTCTGGAAGAGATGGCTGATGACCTTGCATTTGGCATCAAGATGCTGCGTGTGCGTGCCGAACATGAGAAGGCTGAGATTGAGATCAACAGGCAGGCTTCCATAATTAAAAATTTCCCTGAGGCGGTATGCACCATAGACTTGAATGGGAATATACTCTCGTGGAACGATGGCGCTGAAAAGATGCTGGGTTACAGGAAGGAAGAAATCGTTGGAAAGCCCATTAGCACCATAATTCCGGAAGAACGTGCCCGGAAAGAGCTTGAACATTGTCTTAACATCATAAATAAAGAAGGATTTTTCACAGATTATGAGTCGGTGAGGCTCACGAAAGATGGGAACATCATACCAGTGGAAATCACAGGAGTGGCGCTGAGGGACGAAAACCAAGCCATTACAGTATATGCTTCCATAATGAAAGACATCACCGAGCGCAAGAAAGCAGAAGAACAGTCACTTTCAGCATCCCATTATACACGAAGCCTTATCGAAGCAAGCCTTGACCCTCTCGTTACTATCAGTCCTGAAGGCAAGATCACAGATGTGAATAAAGGCACCGAATTAGTTACAGGGATCTCCCGTGAGAACCTGATTGGGAGGGATTTCACAGATTATTTCACTGAACCTGAAAAAGCAAGAGAGGGATACAGGCAGGTGTTCGAGAAGGGATTTGTCAGGGATTACCCGCTTGCCATCAGGCATATATCCGGCAGCATAACGGATGTCCTGTATAATGCCTCCGTGTATAAGGACGCCGCCGGGAATGTCGCCGGTGTATTTGCAGCCGCAAGGGATATAACCAAGCGCAAAAAAGCGGAAGAAACGCTCAGGGAAAGTGAGGAGCGGAACAGGTTGCTTATTGATTCCTCACCTTATGGCATAATCATCCACAGCGAGGGAAAAATCATATTCGTAAATCCGCAAGCAATGAAAATATTTGGAGCAAAAAGCCCAGATGAGCTGATCGGAAAACCAATTTTGGACACTATACACCCTGATTATCACAACATGGTAAACGAAAGGATCCTGATAGAAGAGAGAGGAGAGATCGCGCCCCTGATAGAAGAAAAGTTCCTCAGGATGGACGGCTCGCCTGTGGATGTGGAGATAGTGGCGATACCCGTTACTATCAGAGGCAAAATCTATAAGTACGGCGTTTTCAGCGACATAACGGAGAGAAAGAAGGCTGTGGAGCTTCGCATTGAGAAAGAGCGTTTAGAATATGCGACCAAAGCCAAGAGCGAGTTCCTGGCAAGCATGAGCCATGAATTACGGACACCTTTGAATTCTATCATTGGCTTTTCGCAATTGCTGGAAGCAGGCATGGCAGGGGAATTGAATGAGAAGCAAAAGCATTATATTAACAATACTGCAAATGCCGGGATATTCCTCCTGAACCTCATCAATGATATTCTTGACCTGAGTAAAATAGAAGCCGGAAAGATCACCCTGAACATAGGGAAAATCCCTATTCAGGCTACTGTGGAAGAGACTACGATCCTGATAAAAGAAAAAGCCATGAAGCACAATATTGTCATAAAGAAAGAATTTGAACCGGGGCTTGATTCCATAGAAGCGGATAAGCAGAGGGTAAAGCAGATCCTTTTTAATCTTCTCTCCAGTGCGGTAAAGTTCAGCAAAGAAGAAGGCGGAACTATTACAATAACTGCAAGAAAAGCGGATGAGAATGTGCAGATATCGGTCAGTGATACCGGAATAGGGATGAAGGCTGAAAATATTGGAAAACTTTTCCAGAAATTCGAGCAGCTTGATAAGGGAATTTCGGAGAAATACGGGGGAACCGGTCTTGGGCTTGCGATCACTAAGCAGCTTGTGGAATTGCACGGGGGCAGGATTTGGGCAACAAGTAAGTTCGGGGAAGGCAGCACGTTCACTTTTACATTACCACTTAAGGAGGAAAAAAAATGACAAACAGGAATTCGCGCTGCGGATAATTGTTATCCGGGGAAATCAATAGAAGTGGAATCTATTTTGAATAGTAGAATACTGCAACCCGCTCAGGAAATAAAGCCTTTTTTTCGGATTCATCATAATTATGCGATAAACCAAAATGTTTATTAAGGTTCACGTGAAAAGATAGAAGGGGAAAAATTTTTACCCAAGGATAAATCGTTAAAAAAGAAAGGAGAGAATATATGAAAACTTTAGTCGTACTAGCTTGGATTTTAGCTATTCTAATGGCTACAGAAGTAGTTCAAGCAGCAGATATTATTGACCCGACCAACGGGAATAAAGCAAGCGAAGTAACAACAAATGATGTACAGATACCACCAGACGTAAATGCAGCGGCTGTTACTATCCTGGACAATTTTAACCGTGCCAATGGGCCTATAGGTTCAGCATGGACGAACAGGGCAGGCGCTTTTATGGTATCAAACAATGCGGCAGTCGGAAGCCCTTCTGCATTAGCCACTTATAATGGTCTCACTACCACCATAGCAGAGGCAGATGTCCAGTCCGTGGGCACGGGTCTTGAGTATGTAGGATTGGTGCTGGGATATAAAGATATAAGCAATAATCTTTTCATGAAAGTCCAGAATCAGGATGGAGATAATAAATTCGAATATGCATCCTGTTATGTAGGAAATAACGGAGGAGGTTTCGGAAAAGGATTTTTCTCACTCACCTCTGGCTTTAATTCGGCACATATGCGAGTCGAGTTAGTTGGCAGTACAGTAACGATGACTTTCTCAAGAATTGATGGCGGAACAGGAACCCAGACATATACCTGTACAGGAGCTCCAACTACGGGCGGTAGCGGCGCAGGGATCGTTGGTTATTCCGGTATTTCAAGGATAGACAATTTCGCTGCAGCAACCACAGCGGCGCCTTCGATAACTCTCACCACGGATAAGGCCTCATATACACGTGGTCAAACGATTCAGCTCAGTGTGGCCGTCTCAAATCCGACGACAACTACATATTCTTCAAGAGTTGATGTCGTTATTATCCTTCCAGGCGGTACTACAAAGACCATAGGCTCAAAGACATTGAGTTTGACAGCAGGGATGAATGCAGCTAAAACAGTCCCAATCGCTATACCAACTTCTGCTCCAACCGGCTCATATCAAATTAAGGGTACCCTGACATATGGTACGAGCACTACCACCAGTACAGTACCTATAACGATAACGTGAGTTAAGAGATATATTAATGATAAATGCGATCTGTGAGAGAGATCGACCTTTTTTTTTCTTAAATTATAAACTTAGCGTTGTCGAATTTTGGTGTTTAGCATCATTCCCGGTTTTCCAGATATAAATACTCCTGCGCATACCCGCAATATTTCCCAAAATAACCCCTGGCAAAATTGGCTATCTCATCCCTCTTTTTACTCTTTGCACCCTTAAAATTGGATCCATAATACCGCTCCATTATTTGTTCAATATGGGTGTCCACCGGAAAGGATTCAAGCTTCCCGAAAGCAAAAAGCAGCACGCAATCTGCGATCTTATTCCCTACGCCTTCGATTTTCACAAGTTCCTGGCGCCCTTCGATGAATGATAGATCCTTGATGCCGTAAAGGTCAAATTCACCCTTCGCCACCATATTCGCAACTTTTAAGACCCTGGGCGCCCGGAAACCAAGCCGGCACTGCGACATATCGCAAAGTTCAACAGCCGCGAGCGCTTGCGGTGCCGGAAATGAATACATACCTTTCTCGATCTCATTACCAAAACATTCACACATACGTTTGATGGAATTAGAAATATTCCTGATGGTGTTATTGCTTGAGCAGATATATGATACAAGACATTCCCATGGGTCCTGCCTGATGAGGTGAAGCCCCCTGTATTTGTTAATCAGTGATGCTATTTTTTCATCGCGGCTGATCGAAGCGTAAATCATGCCAATGTCATCATCGAGCCTGAAATAATCAATAATGGTGTCCTTTGCGAGGGATGATTCGATCAGTAGTTCATTGTTTTCCTGTCTGGCATGAATAACGGCGCCGTTGACGATGCCAGTCCAGTGATCGTTTTTCTCCCACCTGAATACCTGGCCGCATGAGAGAGTATAGTCGAGGTTGAAATCTTTTGTTATGATACGGTACACATTCGCGGAATATATCTCAGGCGTAAAATATAGTTTTTGCGCGAATCATTTTGAAACTGAACCATGATTTGCGAAAAACCACAGAGGGCGCACAGATCGCAGAGTTATAATAAATTCCCACACATCAAGGAACGCTCCGCACGGGCACTATCGCCGTGCCCACTCTTCAAAAAAAATTATCAAGATTGCCCCCGCCCCAAAGGAACATGCAAAGCGAAGGTGCGCTTACCAGCAAGAATAACCCTTCGGGACGGTGTACGCAGCCACCAACGCCCCACAATCTTATTAGCGATAATTGCGCCGGATTCGTTGCGACAACCCATTAATCAGACGTTGCAAGACCATGTAATGATAGTTAGATCGTTTGTACAAATGCGAACAAATATATCCTAGTTAAACTTACTATGACCGTTGAAACAGATTAAGAAAAAGGATGATGACAAATCCGATCCAGATTGGATGTATAAACCATTATTGCACACTAATACAAAAACAAATTATGATGGTAATGAAGTTCGAGCTTCCTGGATGGAGGATTAACCAGGATAATTAAGAGAGGCGAACTCACATAAATCCTAATGAGGATGAAAATTCAGAGGAGAATCCACAGATTAGCGGATTTAATGCTACAGTTATAAGGTTTAAGTACTATTTAACCATGTGAATTTTAGGACAAAACAGTTCTTACGAAAAAGGTTTGCTGATTATTACCATAATTCCCAATTGATCCTGCCGCATGATTTCCCAAGGCGTGAATGGGGTTTCATATTTTTTGACGAGCTTCCCGAAGTTGTGATGCGCCGGCATAAAGCTTTTTCAAGAGAGAGCGAGGCGCTTGATTACATCCGGGGGATGGTCCCTGCGCATGCATACCATTCAGCCGCCTATTATGAGTTCCCCGGCGCAGCCACCATGAAGGAAAAAAAATGGCAGGGCGCAGACCTGATATTTGATCTTGACGCTGACCATTTGCCTGCGAAGGTATATTCATACAGGGGGATGCTTGATAATGTGAAATCCGAGACCGCGAAGCTTCTTGATTTCCTTATTGAGGATTTTGGTTTCTCTGAATATAATACCAGTATCGTTTTCTCAGGCGGGCGCGGGTATCATATCCATGTGCGCGACCCGAAGGTGCTGACACTTGAAAGCGCAGAGCGGAGGGAGATAGTAGATTATGTGAGCGGGACGGGATTAAGTACCGATTTCCTGTTCAAACCGGCTAAGCATAAAGTGTATGATGACGGCAAATTCAAGAAAAAGGAACTGGAGACATCAAGAAAAATTACCTCTTTTGAAGATAGATCAGGAGGATTCGGCTGGGGAAAACGGATCAGCAAATACCTGGTTCAATTTTTAAAGGATGTTCCGGCAAAAGAAGAAACAGAAGCATTAAGCTTAATTTCCGATCTAATCAGGAATTATTATCTGAAAAAGCCAAATTATGATACGCTTCCTGAAGATATCGCAAGTCAAATAATAATGTTGAAGAAGGAAAATCCAAAAATCGGTATTGAAAATATAGCACAGGTCATTGGAATTAACAGGAACAGGGTACGAAATTTTTTAATGACTCACGACCTGCTGGATTATAAACGTGAAGCAACAATAAATTTTAAGAAGATCAAACATCTCGCAAACAGTCCGGAAATTTTAGACCGGATAGAAAAACAGGGAATCCTGGACGATTCTTTTATTTTTAATGCCATTGTCCAGAAAGCGATTGAAGATAATAGCATCAATCTTGGAAGCGCCCACACTGACGAACCCGTTACAGCCGACATTAAACGTCTCATTCGAATGCCAAACTCCCTGCATGGCGGCTCTGGCATGCGGGTCGTCCCTCTTTCCCTTTCCGAGTTCCGGGATTTTGAGCCGCTCAATGATGCTGTGGTATTCAGTGAAAAGATGATAGAAATTGAAGTAAATTCCCCTCTTAAACCCCAGTTTTCAAAAATTGAGATGAAAGGAAAAAGCTTTACAGTGTCAGAAGGTAAGAACACAATGCCAGAACATGCGGCCATTTACCTGATGTGTCGCGGAGCAGCCGAATATGCCTGATAAAACCCGGATAAACCTCGATAATATCCTTAAAGTGGAAAGAGAGGAACGAAAAAAGCTTGTTGCCCTGGAGGCGGATTTCTACGGCAAAATTGCTGACCAGATAAGGGAACTGGATGATGAAAAAAGAAAGATAAATGACATGTACAGCACGAAATATTCACTCCTGGAGGACGAGCTCAAGACGGTAAGGAACGCTATTGAGAGCATAATTTATAAACGTACGACCAAAATAATCAATGAAGCAAGATATAATGCGGAAATATCACTCCATGCGCCCATGAGGCCGAAGGAAAACAGGAATATAGATTCAATGACGCAGGAGGAACGCAAGTTCTACGATCAGCTCGTTGAACTGATGACAGAGTGGAGAGGAGAAGTCATCAACAGGATATACAGGAAGGAAAAACCTGTGGAAGATATTGTTCAAGTCAAGGAAAAACCAGTGGAGGATATTGTTCAAGTCAAGGAAAAACCAGTGGAGGATATTGCGCAGGTCAAGGAAAAACCCATTGAAGATATTATTCAAGTCAAGGAAGAACCAGTTGAAGAAATTCAGCAACTTCGGGAAATCCAGGAAAATACAACGAAAGAAAAACCTGTTGAAGACAAAAAGGATATAAGTAAAGAGTACATAGTCGTGCGTTTGCTAAAAGACATTCCAACATTCGTTGGAGTCGATGGACGCAATTATACCCTGGCAAAAGAGGATGTTGCTGTTTTATCGGCCGTGAATGCTAAAGCATTGATATATCGCAAAGCAGCCATTCAGATCATGGTTACAGGTGATTCTCATGAAAATACCCAAAAAATTTAATACCTATTGTCCTTCGTGCAGGACCCATACGCCCCATGTAGTGGAAAGAGTAAAAAAGGGACAGGCTTCGACATTAACAAGAATAACGAGGCAAAAATACAGGCACACAGGGATCGGAAATTCAGGCAAATTCTCAAAAGTTCCGGGTGGAGATAAGCCCACAAAGCGCATTAACCTGAGATACAGATGCACAACCTGCAAGAAAGCACATCAGAAACCCAAATGCTTCAGATCGGGTAAATTCGAAATAGTGGAGTCTTAAAATGGAACCAAAAAGCAGATTCTTAAAAGTAAAATGCAATGACTGTGAGAATGAACAGGTAGTTTTCGGATGCGCAAGCACAACAGTAACCTGTCTTGTTTGCGGCAGAACGCTTTCTGAGCCGACTGGCGGAAAAGCTTTCGTAAAAACTCAGATCGTTGAGGTTCTTGAGTGATGGAAAGAAGCGGATGGCCGGATGAAGGTGACAATGTCGTATGCAGTGTAAAAAGAGTCACTGATTTTGGCGCTTTCGTAGAACTTGATGAATATGGGCATAAGGAAGGTTTGATCCACATCTCTGATGTGGCTTCCGGTTGGGTAAAATATATTCGTGACCATGTGAGGGAAGGCCAGAAGATCGTATGTAAAGTGCTGTACGTCGATACTGCCAAACATCACATTGACCTCTCTCTCAAGGATATCAATGAACACCAGCGCCGTGAAAAGATCCAGGAATGGAAGAACGAGCAAAAAGCAGAGAAATGGATCGAGTATGTGGCAAAGGTCACCAAGATGAAACAAGAAGATCTTCCTAAATTAACCGATCTTTTCTATGAAAAATTCGGCAGTGTCTATGCCGCATTTCAAAAATCAAGATTTGAAGACAAATCCGTACTTATAAAGATCGGAGTACCGAATGATATTGCTGATGCCCTCATAAAAGTTGCGAACGAGAACCTGAAAAAACCGCAGGTCGATATATCGGGTTTTATAGACCTCAATTGTTATCTCCCGGATGGGATAGAATATATACGTAAAGCACTTGCTGCGGCAAATAAAGTTGACGGCGAGGATATTAATGTGGATATTTCATATGTTGGTGCGCCAAGGTATCGGATACACGTCATAGCTCCTGATTATAAAAAAGCCGAAACTGTTCTTAAGAAAGCGGCGCAATCTGCCATACATATCATAGAAAAAGCTGGCGGAAATGGCGAATTCTTCAGGCATAATGAACACAAAGCCGGATAGAAAAACCTATGGTTTCAAAGATCAGAAAATGCACCTGTGGGAGATATACGCTAAAGGAAGTCTGCCCGATATGTGGTTCCCCGACAAGATATTCAAGACCTGCACGATTTTCTCTTGAAGACCGATATGGAAAATACAGGCGTATGACCAGGAAAACAGTATCATGATAAAGACGACTATCTTAAGATCAAAGAAACCCCGATTGAAAAAACCCATACTTATTGAAGGACTTCCGGGAGTAGGGCATGTTGGAAAACTCGTCGCAGAGCATATGGTCGATGAACTTGGCGCTAAAAAGATCATGGAAATTTACTCGCCTCACCTGCCTCCCCAGGTCATTGTTGTAGAAGACGGGACCACCAGGCTTGTAAAGAACGAGTTGTATGCGTATAAATCAAAAAAAGGTAAGAACGACATTTTGATCCTTGTCGGAGACCACCAGAGCACTACGAACGAAGGGCATTACGAATTGACCGGCGTATTCCTGGATATTGCTGAAGAATTCAAAGTAGAGCGGATATATGCGCTGGGGGGATATGGTGTTGGGCAGCTTGTCGAGACAGAAACAGTACTTGGAGCTGCGAATAATATCAAACTTGTGAAGGAATTAAAGGAATATGGTGTCGAGTTCAGGCCTAATGAACCCGGAGGTGGCATTGTCGGAGCGTCCGGATTGCTTCTTGGCCTGGGAGAATTGCGCGGTATTGACGCAGCATGTCTCATGGGCGTCACATCAGGATATCTTGTTGACCCAAAGAGCGCACAGGCTGTTCTTAAAGTTCTATGCAAGATCCTGGAGATAGAAGTTGATATGGCAGCTCTTGAAGAGAGAGCATCTGAGATGGAAAAAATAGTAGCAAAACTTCGTGAAATGGAACAGGGTCAGGCTCCTCCTTCTACAGATGAGGATTTAAGATATATAGGGTAATATAACTTGAATTATGTTAATCAATGTGAAAACCCTGGCATTAATCAATCTTTCAGTTCAGCTTTTCCTTATTTTACTCCTTAATTATGCTGTATTTTTTGCAAAAAAAAGGAATTTGTATGAGCATTGCAATATTATCCGAATTGCAATAGTTATTCAATTAGCTTCAATACTCGCTGTTATGTGGGAATCGATGCTTGGCTACCTGAGTAATGCACAGGACAGATTTTTCAACATGGAGCTTTTAATACATCATTCCCTGGGAATTTTGTTGATCTTATTATGGATATATATCAATCTCGTATTCGCGCGATTGATTCAATCGAGAATTGAATTAAGACATATTATGAAGCTGGCATATATCATCTGGACGTTTGCTTTTATTCTTGGGCTGCATATTTACATCAAGATATATCTATGATTTGCCAGAAAGCAAAAAAAATCCCCCCATTTCATGTAATGGAAGTTCTTGAAAGGTCACAGGAACTTGAACGAAATGGAAGAAATATCATACATCTTGAAATTGGGGAGCCTGATTTTCCTACGGCGCCGCATATATGCCAGGCTGCAACAAGCGCCCTGTGGTCAGGTGAGACAAAATACACACACAGCCTTGGACTGGCAAGTCTCAGGGAAGCTATAGCAGATAATTACAATGCAAAATTCGACCTTGAATTAAAACCAGGGCAAATAATAGTAACATCAGGAACCAGTCCTGCACTGCTTCTTGTTTTCATGGCTCTCCTGGATCAGGATGACGAAGTCATAATGTCAAACCCGCATTATGCATGTTATCCCAATTTTGTAGACTACTCAGGCGGGAAACCTGTATTCATACACACTCACGAAGCCAGCGGGTTCAACCTTGAACCGTATGCAGTGGCAGGAGCCATCACATCAAGAACAAAAGCGATCTTGATAAATTCCCCATGCAATCCTACGGGACATGTAATGTCTCCTGGAAGTATCCGGGGAATAGCTGAATCAGCAGGGAAAATTCCCGTGATCTCGGATGAGATCTACCAGGGATTGATCTATAAAGGAAGGGACCATTCGATCCTTGAATTCACGGACAATGCATTTGTCCTGAATGGCTTCTCCAAATTATACGCGATGACCGGATGGAGATTGGGTTATCTCGTAGCTCCTGAAGAGTATATTCGGCCACTCCAGAAACTCCAGCAGAATTTTTTCATCTGCGCCAACAGCTTTGTCCAGCATGCAGGCATAGCGGCGCTAAAAGGCCCGCAGGAACATGTAAGGGAAATGATAGATATTTATGATAAACGCAGGAAGTTCATCATAAAGAGGCTAAAAGAGATCGGTTTTTGGATAAATTATGAGCCCGATGGCGCTTATTATGTCCTTGCAAATGCAAAGGCGTTCGGCGCGGATTCGCTGGAGTTAAGCAGCAGGCTCCTTGAAGATGCAGGGGTGGCAGTGACGCCGGGTATTGATTTTGGGGACGGGGCAAAAAGTTATCAGCGGTTTTCATATGCTAATAGTATTGAGAATATCAGTGAAGGGATGGACAGGATTGAGCGATACCTCAAAAGCCCACTATAAGCCCGATTTAAGGCTTATGTTCCTTAAAAACAATCAAAAATTCATGAAATGCACAGCGGCTATAATTATGAATGTCCCTGCAAGCAAGACAATATCCGGAACCTGCAGTTTTTTCTTGCTAACATAAACCCAGGCATCAACGTTATAACCACGGCACAGCATGCTCTGGTACGTCCTCTCACCCTGCTCATATGAACGTATGAATAATGAGCTGATCGTAAAACCTATCTGCTCAAGTATCCACTTTCTCGGAACGTTCTTATTCCAGATCTCAAAACAGCGGGTTTTCTGCGCTGTTCGTATCCTGCCAAGCATATTCCAGAAAACAAAAAGATAGCGTACCATCATCGTAAAAAGGAGGGACATTTCCTTTGGGAGCCCAAGGCGCCTTGCAGATGCCACGAGTTCGCTCATGGGTGTAGTAGATGAAAGAAGTATCAGGGAGCTTATGCAGACCATGAATTTTGCAAATAATATTGCTCCGTATAGCATCCCTTCGCGGGTAATTTCAATACCCATTGGCATTATATATATAATAGTAAAATCGTGTATGAATGGCTGTTTTAAGAATGGCTGGAGGATCGAGATACCCAGGCCGAAGGGAATGGATATTGCAAATCTTGCGGCAATATGTGATATTTCAAGTTTTGAAAAAAGCATCAGGGTAAGGATATATGCTTCAAGGATCGCAAGCTTTGTGAAATTTAGAGTATCCATGCGCGGGAGAGCCACAACATAAACCATGATCGCAAGTGTCAGGATTATCTTGATCCTTCCGTCAATGCCATGTATGAGCGATTTCTTATACGTTTCACGCTCCAGTTCCGAAAGGGAAATGTGCATGCTATTTCACAATCCTTAACAGTTCATCCCTTGCTTCTTCAAGCGTGAATTTAACTCCTACGGGAACACCTTCTTCCTGGAGCATCTCCATAAGCTGTGCCACCATCGGAAGCCGAAGATGTGTTTTCTTTATGAGTTCAGGTGATGAGAATATCTCAAGCGGAGTTCCATCGCCAATGATCTTACCCATAGACATGATGCAAACCCTGTCGGCAAGCATCGGCACTATGTCAACTTCATGGGTTGATACTATTGTCGTTATTCCCAGATACCTGTTCATACCGTTTATAAGTTTTATTAAGCGCATCGCTCCGCCCGGGTCAAGACCTGCTGTTGGTTCATCGAGGACCAGCACTTCGGGTTTCATGGCAAGTATGCCTGCAATTGCGACTTTCTTTTTCTCACCTGTGCTGAGATGATGTGGAGCCCTCTCCTCAAAACCTGTAAGCCGTACGGTCTCAAGAGACTCGCTGACCCGCTTTTCGATTTCTTCCGGGCCCAAACCGAGATTCATGGGACCAAATGCTACATCCTGTTTGACGGTAGGAGCAAATATCTGGTCATCAGGATCCTGGAAAACGAGGCCCACGGTTTTCCTGACTTCGATGATATTATCATTGCTTATGGGTTTGCCTTTTATAAGGATCTCGCCGCTTGTGGGTTTAAGTATCCCGTTGAAATGCTTAAAAAGCGTGGATTTCCCCGCCCCGTTAGCTCCAATTATAGCAATGCGCTCCCCTGGCTTAGCTATAAAATTGATGCTATCCAGAGCCGTGATCTTGCCACGATATATATGGGTGAGGTTTCGTGTTTCAATAATATTCATGTTATCCTTTTTTTATGACTTTTGTTATTCCGAACCATATTACCAATATTGCACAAAATCCTATCAGGATGGCAGCCACTTTTCCGACATTTCCCATGCCGGGTATTGAATAATTGGGGAAAAGGGGGGTAATCGGAGCAACGACCTTATTGAGTTCCTCTTTCACAATAATATGGGCTGTCTGTTGAAGCCCGTCCGGATTGCTTGAGGCAATAAAAGGCGCAGCGATAGCCAGCCCCAATAAAGCTATAATTCCAACGATGGCGACCTTAGCTGTGCTTTCTTTCTTCATGATATTTTCATTAACTATGTCCGGTCTTGCTTTTATTATGGCCTTAAATACTATTACTGTTATCAGGCCCTCGCCTAAACCGGCGATCCCCTGGAAAATTCCCATAAGAAGTACGCCCTGCTTGAGCGGGAAAGTACCCGCAAGCCAGAGTTCAAATGCAAGAGCTATAGCCGGTAATATCATGCTTATCCAGGCGCCTGTGAACATGGCAACATCCCGATTCAATTTAAATTTAGACAGGCCGATGAATGAATAATAACCCAGGAAGCCCCCTAAAATCCCCATGTTGAGGATATTTGCCCCCATTACAGTGACCCCGCCATCCCCGAAAAGGGACTGCACTGCAAGGACCATGGTTATTAGCAGCACTGCCGCCCATGGACTTCCAAATATAATTGCAGTCAGCACGGCTCCTACCACGTGCCAGCTCACGCCTGTGAACATAGGCACCGGAATAAGGAGGTTTGCTGCAATGTTAATGGTCTGGAGCACGAATATGCCCGCGGCAAGAACGCCAAATAACGGAAGCATGTTTTCATTAATGCCCTTTTTTGCCCATTTTACTGCTCTTGCTATGAAAAAAATGGCTATTATCCAGTACACTGCTGCCTGATCCAGGGGAATAAACGAGTCGGGGATGTGCATTCTCTTTTTGCCTCCATACATATTTATTAATATTTATTAAATATATACATACATAATATTACAAAAGTTCAATTTCGTAATACTTCTTTCAGGACATCATTAATCATGATACTATAAATAGATTATGAATAAACTTTAGTAACAGTTTACGTGTTAAGACTTGAGTTCGCCAGTTAGGAGACTTTTTAAATCTATTTGTACGAAAAAACCACAGAGCACCCGGAGTACTCAGAGAAACATTGACTCTGTGATATTTGCGTCATGCTATGAAAAAAATTAACAACGAACTGGTATGAACTCAATACGAACCAACGTTACGGAGTTCGTTTCAGTTTGTATAAGTTCATTGTTTTATGAATATGCATATATTTATTAATTTTATTAAATTAATTAAATAAATATTAGGTTATAGCTTATAAGTCCACCCTTCTTTCGGCAACTCAATTCCAATTCCAAGATCGGACATGAATCTCTTAAAAAGCTCAGGGCGATTCGTATGTACCGGGAACACTTTTTTTGGATTTATCTCTTGGATAGCCCTTTTTAGCTCATGCGGCGTTGCATGCCCCGATGCGTGTGCCTGGTAAAGGGGAATTCCGTAATGAGCGAGCCAGTTAAGAAGTTTGTCATAGCTTATTTCCATCTCTTCATCAAACGGCTCACTTGATGAAAGAATATAAACACTTCCTGGCATTGGTTTTATTTCTATCATTTCATTCATATCATAAAGAGAAGCTACCATTACAATTTCCTTCTGGATCTTGTTGACATACCCGGCATCTATAATATTGTTACCATAATTTTCCTCGATGATCCTTTCATATGCTCTGGGCACCTTTTTTTTCTTCCGGAAGATGCATATACCCGGATCATTTAATTTAAAGAGATTTAATTTTGGATCATCTTTGAGCCTGTGGACCATGAATGCCTGTTTCATGGATAGTGCCAGTCTTTTCCCATGCGACTTCGCAGCATCATAAAAAGTTCTTAACCTGTCGATATCTCCCACCGCGAATCCTGCCAGCACAAGTCCAGTAGTTTGCGATATTATCCTGCCTACTTTCTCTTTAACTTCTTCCTCACTTTCAATCTTGGAAGAGTCAATATGCGTTCCTTCGATTATTAACACATCAGGCTCTGCTTCTTTTGCTTTCCGGATGAACTCTTCTGACATGCTGCTTTTTGTCCCATGCATCCTTATATCGCCGGAATAAACGATCGTGCCGCCGGAGGTCTCAACAATAAATCCGTATGCTCCGGGAATGCTATGGTCAACATGCACAGGTGTAACCTCGATCGGTGAAAAATCCCTGACTATATCGCCTGTCCTGAAGGTTTTGAAATCTTTCATTATTTCTTCACCCTTTGACACTGTCAATTTTGCGATAGTGTACCCTTCTCCGATGGATTGCCCTGCTAACTCTCTTGCAAGTATAATGTTCTTTGAAGCTTCACCGCAATAAACAGGAAGATGATCTTTAAGGAACCGGATGGAATCGTAGTGGTCTGTATGCGGATGACTAATGAATACGCCGCCAAGGTCGCATGATCCTTCATCTTTCTCATATAGGCCGTCTATGCAGGGTAGTATGCCAAGTTCAATAAGGGGCGGTTCATCCCTGGCAATTATGAATGGATAATCGAAATACTGTTTTTCTTTTGCGAAGCTCTTTCCGAAATCGAGAAATATTTTTGCTTTATCTTCGATGAGGATTTTGTTTCCTCCGATCTCGTTCACGCCGCCGTGGAAAGTGATGTCTGTCATAAATTCCTCTTTGTACTTATATAATAAATTATTAATTTATAAACTTTTTGAATGATCTCTTTGAGAAAAACTATGTGATTGAGGATATGATTGAGATCGTAAAGTCGATCGCACATGATTACGAGTGCGGAATCGGGAGGACGAAGGATGAGAAGGTTTGTGAGATGCGGGTATCGGTTGTATTGCAGGGAGTAGGAAGTTTCAACAAAATTAGTTACACTCCCTCGAAAACAACTCACTCTGACTTTCATCCAGAGTTCGTTTCGAGTTCGTATCAGTTCGCTGTTTATTTCAACTTCTTTATCTTCTCAAACAACTGCTTCATCGTATCCTCATTGCTCTGCGTAAACCCAAATGGCGACTTCGTGAAAGGCTGGAAATACACAGGCACATCATCAAGCCTGTAGAAAGTCCCGTCACATTCCATGGCATCGATTACGCCAGGAAGCACTACGTCTGAAGCCAGGGTGGTTAGATACGGCGCTATAGTTTCCCATCAAGCACGGCTTTTACCTTACATGTCCTAAAATTTAAAATTGTTTATACGATCCTCTCTTGGCCAGAATATACATATAAATTCGGATTTCTCACAAATGCCACAAGCGTCATACCGACCATTTTTGAGAGCGCAACCCCTGTACTCAACGGCGCTGCCTTGCTCACCACTATCGGAATCCCTGCCCGCGCCGCTTTTGCCACCATCCCGCCTGAAAGCCTTCCTGTTGTGACAAGGGCGCAGTCTGAAAGGTCTCTTCCCGAAAGCAGCGCCGCTCCCGCAGCCTTGTCCACAGAGCACGCCCTGCTGACATCCTCGCAAAACGATACAATGTCACCTTCTCTGGTGCAAATAAGCGAGGAATGGGTGCCGCCTGTCCTTCTCCATATCTTCCCCTTCTCTTTTATCAGTTCAATAGCATTCAGCAGCACTTCTTTGTTCATCCGAATGCTTGAGGTGATAGGTTCTATTCCTTCCCATGAAGATTTTATGCCAATGCATCCTGAACTCCTGACCTCAGTCCACAGTTCAAGTTCACTTTTATCGAGTGAACTTTGGCAAAAAACGGTATCTTCCTGCACAGATATCGAACGAATGTCCTCTATTCTCTTGAGAACGCCCTCACATATAAGAAATCCCACGGCAAGTTCGCGAAGCTCTCCCGGAAGGGCAAGAAGAGTGACAAGGTGTCGCTCGTCCAGCATGATCTTTATGCTTTCTTCTTCAACAACATCCAGTTCAAGTTCTTTTCGATTCTCTCCCGAAAGTTCCATGCACTTTGTCAAAATATATGGGGCAGAAGGATCATGCGTCTCATCTTTCCAGTAACTTGTCCATTTACCTGCTTTTTCCGCGTGCCAGTCATCTTTCATTTAATGGCTTCCAAGTATATTATCCAGAGAATCAACAAGCAGGGGAAGATCATTTTTTACAGTTTCCCACACAATCCCAAAATCAATATCATCATATTCATGTATCATAAAATTGCGCATACTGATCAGGTCACTCCACGGAATTTCAGGATATGCAGCCTGCGTTTCTCCTGATATCCGGCGCGCTGCTTCTCCGATTATTTCAATGCGCCGGATGACTGCATCTTGATATTTCGTATTTCGAAAGAACTCTTCTCTGGTTATTTCATCAGTATAATGAATAGCAAGCTTTGCAGCCTCAAGAATATCAAGCATATACTCTCTGTCACGCTGCATAAACCGCCTCAGCAGAACTCAAAATAGCGTTCTTCCGAATATAATTCCTGCTGGATTCAATCCCCTTGCGGCTGACTATGTCCACTTCACGCCCAAAAATCTCTTTGAGTTCTTTTTCCATGTGGATGAGATCGAACAGGGTATGCTTTGCGTCTTCACTAAAAGTCACGAGTACATCAATATCACTGTCCGGACGGAAATCATCGCGGAGTACTGAACCGAAAAAAGCGAATTCACGTATATTCCACTTTTTGCAGAATTTTGCTATGGTTTCTCTGGGGATATCGATATGGGTTGTCATTGATGTGCCTCTTTAAATCTATTTTCATTTGTAAAGAGATTAAGTATCATTTGGACACCCCATATTTTTATAATTTTGGTAATTTGCTCTGTAAGTTTGATTAGATATTTCAAGGCGATTCTCAATCCGGATTCCATTCCCTTAACCACCTCCATTCATCATTGTCTGGAATTTCTATATCTTCCCAATCTTCTGGTTTCTGTAAACGATGGTTTTCATCCACTCCATGATACAAGGCTTTCCTTAAGATTTCTAAGCTGGTAGGAAAATGAGATTTTCCGCCACCTCTTCCTCTTAATTTTATGCATAAGTCCCTTGGGAATTTTATCAATTTTTGTAATTTAATATCTTTACTTCCAAAGTCTATTTTTGCATAGCAATCTATCCCATATCCTTCAGGCTGCTGCTGAAATTTTTTTTTCATTCTATATGGTATAAAATATTCGGCACCTGAAAATTCATGTTTACGATGTTGGGCGGTAACAGGATAATATTTATAAGTCATTGTTTCTTTTAATTTATTAAATTCATCTATGCTTCTAATAATACCGATGTAGAAGTCATCATTTGGTGTTGCGAGTTCTTTCAAATAATTTATGAAATCCTTATTCATTTCATTATTAGAATCTAATGATTGTTCCATTAATTCAAAAATACTCGGAGATTCTCTAACTTTTTTTAACCATCTTAAATAAATTGACTCTTCTTTTGATAATACATTATTTTCTATAAATTCTTTAAACATTTTTTCTTCATTATATTTTGTTAAAAAAATCAATCTCACTACAGGAAAATTCCCTGATTCTTTTTGAATTTTGATATTCTCAGCATAACGTTTTAATTGGTTCAAACTTTCTGGAACAGATTCTAATTTTGCTTCAATAATGACTTTGAAAGAACCTTGCAAGGAAATTTCTATATCGTATATTCCTTTGAGTAAACGCATTTCATCTGGGGTATCTGTCGGTTGGGAAATATCCCTTAATTGAGTAGAAATTACAGCTTCTCCAATTCGATCATTTACAGAGATTCCGATATTCTCAAGGATTTTTGTGAGAAAAGGTCTATTATAATTAAGAATAATTGCTAACATCCTTGTTAAGTCATTTTCATTATGACCTGCAATATTGCACAATTTGCTTTTACATATGGAATTAATTGACATAAAATTGTTCTGTTAGATCTATTTTGATTGACTACATGAGAATAATATTGAGGATAGATATAATTAAATAAAAATGTTACGGCGAATTCGAAAACAATCCTATTAACTTTTAACCAGATTTCTTTTCGAGTTCGCAATAGTTCGCTGTTTATTTCAGGCTTTTTATCCTCTCAAACAACTGCTTCATCGTATCTTCATTACTCTGCGTAAACCCAAACGGCGATTGTGTAAAAGGCTGGAAATAAACAGGCACATCATCCAGCCTGTAGAAAGTCCCGTCGCATTCCATAGCATCGATTACACCAGGAAGTACGACATCAGAAGCCAGGGTGGTCGGGCATGGCGCAATGTCAAGGCATGCCATAGGTATCTCCTTAAGGTATTCAGCACAAGTTGCAGGGAAATGAGAGACAAGGTCAGCCGACATTACGAATGCGGCATCAACATCCCTTTCTCTGAGTAAATCAACAGCCGTGTACTCACCCGGATTATATCTGGGGAACCCGCGGGAGAAGTCCAGCCCGAAGGGGTAGCCGTAGAGATAAGAAGCTATCTGGTTGAATCCCGCCACATTGCAATGACCTCGAAGTGCGCCGATTACGAACTTGGTGTGGTTGTTGAGTTCTTTTACAAGGTTTAATGCAAGCTCTGTATTCCTGTGTTTACCGTATGATGATGCTAATCCCAGGCCAACATATATCGAACCGAAACTGGTGCTTTTCATCATCTCAAGCATCTGTTCCATAGTAGAAATTGGAACTCCGGTTATCTCTTCCACCGAAGGATGAGGCTTCTTGCCGTGCAGAAGTGTCAGGAGGGCTGACAGCAGTTCATAATCCGTGTTAGGTTTTAGTTGCACATGCAGGTCTGAAGCATCTGCAGTGATCGATCTTCGCGGATCAACTGTGATTATAGTCCTGTCAAACCTCCCGCGCTTTGTCCAGTATCCCCGTGGGAATACGCTGTAACGCGACATGTGCCTTGGCATGGATTCAAGGGGATTTGTTCCCCAGTAGATCGCAAGGCTGCTCCTGAGCTTTGGCTGGCCAGCGGTGGATCCTACCCTTCCGGCTTCCTGAATACCCATAGCAGTCGGCCCATGGCACTCTGTGGCGTTGGAATCAACCACTGCGCCAAGATACTCGGCGATATGAAGGCCAACCTCCATGGCTTCGCAGGAAGTCTCACTTCCCATGAAAAGAAGAGGACGCTTTGCGTTAACAAGGATTTCAGCAGCCCTGTCCAGCGCTTCATCCCATTGCGCTTTCCTGAATATTCCATTTTCTTTTATCTGCGGTTCTTTTATCCTGTGATGGCTTACAATTTCATGGAATTTGGCATTGCCCATCTTGCATGCATTTTTCACATTAATGTTTTCGCCATCGTAATCAACCTGTATATCATCACATGACGCCCCGCAAACCGGGCAGATAATGTTCTTGCTGACCATGTTATCTCCTCCCTGCATAGACCTTCAATACAATGTCTTCTGCGCTTTTCACTTCTTCTTGCGTTGCTTCTATGAACACCGGACTTCCCTTGTAGAGAGGAGACCCTGTTGAGAAAGTCTCAGGTTCTACAACCACATTTGGCCATATCGATCTTGGCATGAATATCTGTTCTTCTGTCACCGAATCCTCACATTTTGCGGTGACGACGACCTCGCGCGTTTCATCACGTGAAATTATTTTAACACGCTGCGGGCAGCCAAGTTCTTTGAATATCCTGGGATGGATAACTGCCACTGCGCATTCCTCCTGGTATTCAGGCGAAAGTTTATCTCCGCCCTTGGCAAGCCTCCCCTCGTTTATGGTGCTTCCTGAGTTCAATAATACCTTGATCCTCATTTTCACACCTCCTCATTGGCTTCTTTTGATGCATACAAAATTCCTTTTGGAACCTTACTTATCGCATAGTCGCCCGTGAATTTCATGAATTCTCCCGACAGCACCGTTTCACCGACTTTCGGGTCGTTTTCAGCGCCTGTATATTCAAAGCCTGGGGATAACTGTTTGATCTTCCCGATTACGACAAAGGTACCACCTGACATTTGCGCGCCCACGCCCCGAATAGCATCGCCTCTTACTACAATGAGGCCACTATTCATTCTTATCCCTGCAAAATTCTCAACGCTTCCGCCAACATGGATCTCTCCACCGCTCATTCCGCCTCCGAGCTGGCTCTTCGCATTACCGTCGATCATTATCTTCCCTCCATTCATTCCACGCCAGCTTCCCCTGTAGGCGCACCCAACATGGTCGCCGGCATTACCTGTAATATGCAGGGTGCCTCCTTTCATCTCCATTCCTGCCCATGAGCCTCCATCGCCTTTCACCAGGATACTTCCGCCTATCATTTCAGAGCCGACGTGCATTCCGGCAGAACCTTCTATAACTATTTCTCCGGCTTTCATGCAATGCCCGATGTGTTTTACCCTGGGCACATCGCCTTCAATGATGATCTTAGTATCAGCTGCCGCGCTCCCTGAGCTTCCTTCAACATCAAAGAACCCGGAAAGCGCAAGTTGTTTTGCTCCCTGCCACACGATCAACTCTTCAATTTCACCCTTCGTCTTTCCCGCAAAGATATCCGGGTTAATGACCTCTGCTTCTACCATGATATCGATAATGCCTTTTGGCCGCAGTATTACTTCAGTCATCACTTTCACCTCACCACGATCGCTTCAAGGGGTTTGTTTACCTGGACAGGAGAAGGATTACGAATATACTTATCAGGTACCGGATAATTCGCAAAGCCCAGGGTATAGTACTTGAACCACTCTTTAACGTCTTTTAACATTTCTTTCTCAAGTCCATCGCCCATATGCGGTTCGGTATAGAATGTCCTTCCCTGGGGAACCGATAGTATCTGTCCGTCTTTTGCCACAACCCCGCCGTCCTTTATGGTGTAAGCGGCGTTCTGGAACCCTTTTGTGATCTTTGCATAGTCGTTCACGTCAAATTTCGTTGGATCGAAATCGTATATTGTTACATCCCCATCGGCTCCTGGACTGAGATGTCCTTTCCTGTGTGCTATTCCCACAGTCCTTGCAGGATTTGCACGTGTCAGGATCGCTATTTCGTATAGAGTCATTTCACGATCTACACCGCCAAGGCTGCTCCTGTCCTGCGCCCACTTGTGACATTCTGCAAAAGTGGCTTGCCTTGCTTTCTCAGACATGAGCCATGTGATCACCTGCGGGTACTTGGTAAAAGGCCCTCCGTTGGGGTGGTCTGTGGTCATGATGGTCTTCCAGGGATCATTGACCATAAGCAAAAGCTCAAGCCCGATCGCCCATTCAACGCTGTGAACGGGATTTGCTTTAAAATAATTGAATGAAAGTATTCCTGAACCGCATTCAAGCTCAATATCTTTATTAGACCATTTGTTTCCTGTGAGCTGGTAGAGATGATGTATCGCAGGTCCATCTCCTGTCATTACAGTTGCTGGCCCGAATGGGACTGCGCCATTATCTATAACCACATGGTCGGTTTTATTTACATAATCTACCAGACCTTTTGCTCCGGACTCAAAATTCCCCCATGAGGTGCCACCGAAAGAATTAAACTGGGCATGCGCCAGATATACACTCTGGTTTCTCTGTGGGTCGATTTTTGTTTTTTGCCATTCTACATCCATGTTGCAATTGACCTTAACATCACGTGTTATTTCAAGGGATTCTCTTGTTACCTCCCAGCATCCGGGATTCCCCAGATTATTGGCATGAAGGTGTAAAGACATGGGCATTCCCAGCATTTCGTTCACTTCTGCCAGGCCATGGATAATTTCCCTGGGTGTGATCCCAAAATGTATGTTTGGCTCATCAAGGGATTTCACAACATCCACTCCCCATCCCCAGTTCTCAACCCCGGCCGGATTGACGCACTTTATGCCGTATGCTTTATGCGACCTCATCATCCAGGCGACATATGCTGCAGCTTTCTCAATATTTCCTTCTTTAAGGTAGCGCATAATGAACCAGTTATTGCCAAGTACCAGATATCCGCCCATGTCCAGGATGGGTGTGTTGCGGATCTCTTCATGGGTATGCCGGGCTTCCATAGGAGGTATTGCCGCTTCAAAGACTGTTGTATATCCCATTTTTGCATAATCATAACCCTGGACGTACACCGAAGGCACTGTATTCCCGCTACCGCTGTGTGTGAGGTCAGTCTTCTTTGTCACCCATTTATAACGGTCCTCAGGGCACATCATCCTTCCCCCGTTCACCTTTGCGCCGGCAACATGAGAGTGCGAATCAACTCCTCCTGGCATTACAGTCTTGCCCGTTGCATCAATCACTTTCGCATCCCGAAGAGCACCTCCCTTGAGGTCTTCCACGATCTTTCCATTTTTGATAAAAATATCCTTAATTTCCCCGTCTATTTCATTTAACGGATCGATAACATATCCGTTTCTTATAACCATTGTACCTGTCATTTTGATACCTCCTTCTTTTCAACTCTTATTGCATTCTTCATCTGTTCCGGAGTTATGACCTTATATTCATAATTTTTCGGTACTTCCCTTTTCTCAAGCCATATCGCATCCGTAGGACATATCAGGCTGCATGTGGCACATGAGCCGCATACTTCCTGATCCACTACTTTCACTTTTCCGTTCTCAACCCCAAGCAGTGGCTTGATGTCGATTTCATTGAGATGGCCAGCGGCAAGATAAGGGTCTGATAATGCGTTAACGGGGCAAGCAATAACACAGTTGCCGCATCCGAGGCACGCCTCTTCATCCGTGATAAGTGTTGAGGTCAGGATAGGTCTTGGAGTTGCATGTGCGCTCAGCTTTTTCTCAAATATCTGTTTTTTCTTCATATCAGGAAGTATTGCAGTCTTCTTAACTGTTATTGCTCCAACCGGGCAGGCCACGGAACAGGCGCCGCAGTATATGCAGGCATCAGGCCTGTGTGTAACCTTCTCAACCCTCTCCCCCGCCTTCCATTCCTTGTTAAAGAGAGCATCGCACGGACATGTATTCACGCAGGTGCGGCATGTCTGGCATACACTCTCATCCCTAGAAAATTCCCCTGCAAATGGTTTCTCCATTGTGATCGCTTCTACGGGGCATATGGATGCACACCAACCGCAGTGCACGCAGCATTTCTGGTCGATGATAGTTTTCCCATCCATTGCGAGGTTTCCGTCCTGGGCAAGTTTACGCTTCTGTACTTCTATACAATCCTGCGGGCATACTTCTTCGCACATCCCGCAGTGCACGCATTTTTCATTGACCAGAGTGGGTTTCAATGCACCGTAGAGATAGGAGTCATCCATCTCCGACTTGCCTGCTTTTCGTACTTCAAGAGCACCCGTGGGGCATACTTTTGAGCACATGCCGCATACAAGACATCCGCCTTTTCCTTTCTGGAGAAAGTCTTTATTGATAAGCCCCCGTGCTACCGCTCCCACAGAACCTATCACCAGGTCGTCTTTGGGACACATCATCGTGCATGTTGCACATCCAATACACTTTTCCGGAAGATATACCAGGGTTTTATCTTCCTTTGTTTCAAACACTACCTCTTTCATATATTACTCCTTTAATACTCCAATATTTTCTATACAGGCGAGGCACAGAGCCCCATCTTTTTTCTGGACAAAGCTCTCACCGCAATTGATGCACAGAGCTATGTGTTTTTCTGGTTTCTTCGGCAATTCAATGTCCATGAATTTATATGAGTACACGCTTTCCCCTGCATCGATCAGCAGGGAGATCGCTTCTTCATGAGGTACTTTTCCCGTATTCATGTACCACTCATGAAGCCTGGGATATTGTGCCGTTTTTTCAGGATCAAGCACTATCCTGACGCCTCTGACAGGTGCCTGCTCATCTTTTGCCCTTTTGTTGACAACGACTGCCATCTTGCCATAGTCCCTGATCTTCAGTTTCTTATTCCCGATAGTGCATCCGGCAAGGATCTGGAATGGGTCAGGAAGGCAACTGGTTGTTTCACAGGTGACGTATAGCTGCTTCTCATTATCAGCATCAAGCACCCTTTTTGCGATGTTTAGCATCTGGATGCCGATGAATGCGCCGGTGCTGAGGTACCCGTGGAATGAACTAACCTGCTCAATCTGGAATTGAATAAAAGGATCAGCAATTTTCTTTAGGACATCATCCATGCAAATGTCCTTTCCGGCCGGCACTTTGAACGGATTGCCATGATCTGAATGGATGTGGGGAGGAGCTTGATTCAAAATTGTCACCACCTGTAGATATCTCACGGACTGGTTACGTTGCCCGCGTCTTCCTCAGGAACGAAAAGCGCCTCCCCATATTTGTCTTTGCCATAATTCCTTATGATATCCTGTCCCTGCTTAGATGTCGCAAAGCTAATGTATTTCAATGCAAGGTCGTATTTGACGTTCGGGAATTTAGCAGGATTCACAGCCATGACATGGTAAGGATTGAAAAGATATTTCTGATCCGACTCGAAAAGGATACCCAGTTTTATGTTATTTTTCATTGCAAGATATGTTCCCCTGTCTGAGAGTGTATAGCCATTCTTGATATCAGCGGTTGTGATCGTATCTCCCATGCCTTTTCCTACTGATTGGTACCATGTCCCCGCCGGGGTAATGTTAGCGGCTTTCCAGATGGATAATTCCATTATATTTGTGCCGGAATTGTCGCCCCTGGATATGAATGGTGACTGCTTTGCTGCGATCCTGGCGAAAGCGCTGGTGGCATTGCTTGTATTCCTGATCCCGGCCGGATCATTTTCCGGGCCGATTATCACGAAATAATTGTACATCATATAACTGCGATTAATGAAACTCCCATTTGCTACAGCCTTTAATTCAGCCTGGGCAGAATGTACCATTAGCACGTCTGCTGCGCCAAGCTCGCCTGTGGCTATTGCTTTACCTGTCCCTTCGCATACGGTTAATATTTTTACTTTGTTTTCATCTTCGAATTTTTTGTTAAATACGTCCAGCAGCCCTGTATCGCATGTAGAAGTTGTCGTGGCTAAACGCAATTCCGATGTAGAGGAAGCAGTTGTTGTCGGAGTTGTTGTATTTCCGGTCGGTGCCTGCTGGACACAGCCAGCTAATAGTGATATTAAAACAGAAACAAATAATATCTTTGTAAAGAGATTTTTCATATACTTGCCGCCTTATGTTTACTTAAACATAACGCATATTAATAAAAGTTTCGAAAATATGGCACAATCCCAATATAAAATCCTGTGATTTTTGACTTTGTCTAAAATAGAAATAAATTGAGTGTAGTGAATTATGTCTATGTAATTAAAGAAAAATAGACAATAGCACGAAAGTCAAAGAAAAAAAAAGAAGGAGAATGAAGATCTCCTCAATCGGGTGCTGCCTTCTCTTTGTTAATTGGGTAATCGTATCGCCAATGCATTTGTGATCTCTTCAGGTTTTAGCGCAGCAATGCATTTTATGGTTTATATTGCCATTCGGCCTTGTCTTCACTGATAAGTTTGGGAGGTGAGGCAGTATCCTGCATTGCAATAATCCATGTAGCATTTAGTCTCGCCGTCCCTCTATTGCTTATCAGGATCGTCGTGTTGATTTTCTTATCAAAACCCGGTGCCATTGTCAATCTTGCAGAATTCATTAGCACATTTGTACCGGTTTCAGCCACCAGGAGGTGGATATCAACGTCCGCAGTTATCGAATTGGTTGTCGGGTTATTGATATCTATCGACACTGTCATTGTATCTCCCGGCGAATAAATTGCCTTGTCAGTAGAAATAGAAACAATCGGTGAAGTCTCAGATAAAAAGGCCAGATCATCCAGAACCAGCGATTCCCCATTGAATTGTATTATGACTTTCTTTATCCCTTCTTTCTGGATCAATAAAGTCTGTAATGCTGCAGTACCTGTTATCAGGACGCTGCCTATGGGAACATTTTGTTCATCATATGCGGTCATGATGACAACTCCGGAGTTAGCGCCACCTGCATTTATCTGTACCTGGGAAACGGTTGAAATAAATGTGATCGTTTCCGGCCCTATTGGAATGCCTCCGTCAGATAGGTATGAAATTTTATTAAAAGCCAGGAAATTCGGTTTGCTATGACCTGTTACCCCAAAATTACCGCATTCATTGAGCACAGCTCCTCCATTTACATCCGCCGGACCTGCAAAAGTGACTCCTTTTGTTCCCAGGTATTGTGTAGTTAAAGCAATTGTATGTGCAAAACCACATGGTTGGGTTGTTTCATCGAAATTTACCACTGTTGCGCCATCTGGAGGGGGAAGAATTGTTGGGAGTCCGCTTACCTTTTCATTACCGGGAACTTGTTTTTGATCCACACCTGTTATTACTCCGTTCACAATCTGATCCATCGCTGATGCAGCGATAGGAAATGTAAAAAAACCTAACAATCCTAAAACGATCAACAATTTTATATCCATTCCTATTGGTTTATTGTCCATATTTATCTCCAGAGTCGGTTTATGACTAATGCTATTAATAGCCGTATTTTTTAAATAAAGAATAATGAATAGGTAAATATAAAAATCTTTCTAAACCTTTTATATTAAACTATGGCGTCATTAAACCGTTGGATTATTTACCCAAAAGTCTGGACGGATTCAAATACTAAGATCTTTATAGGGCATTAGCTTTACCTGGTCTTTCAATGCTGGACTAAAGCTTGATACTGGATACAGAAGTCACTCTTTCCCGATCATAACTTCCGTAGCTTTCACGATCGCAGCTACTGTGTCGTCTTTCTTAAGACCGAGTGAGTCCGCAGCCTCTTTTGTAATTATAGCGGTAATGATCGTGGGTTCGATCGCTATCTTTACCTTTGCGATCAGGCCTTCCTTCTCGACTTCTAGAACCTTTCCCTTCATCTGGTTCCTTGCTGATATTTTCATGCCAATCACCTCCCAGAAAGTTTTATCATAGATGGTTTCCGCCAGTATATTCTGATAATTATTATATTCTTCAAGTAAAGATATTGATTTCAGGGTAAGGAACGTGCCCTGCTCTTTGCCACCCCTTTTTTTTATTATTATAGGTTCGCCGATAATCTCTTCGATCTCTTTTAGAAGGAGCCACGCATGTTTATAAGATATTTCCATTTTTTTACATGCCTTATTTAATGACCCCTCATCTTTTATCGCTTTTAAAAGTGCCGCCTTTCCCTCCCCGATTATCGGCTCATCTTTGTCGCTTACAAGCCACAATTTAGCCCTTGCAAGAGTTCGTGTCATATTTCCTTTATCATTTGTGCGGTTTTTTGCACATTCATGATTACAAGCCCCATCTGGACATTCTTGCCTGTCAATGCGATAAGGAGGGCATGCTCCCCGGCTCGTACTGTAACTACCATGTGATTTTTTGATTCATATAATAGCATGTCGATGTTCTCGCCCGAAAGTTCTTCCATGGTCTCACCTGCACGTTTGAACGTAGCAGCCCCGTAAGCCGCAAATATCTCCTTTTGTTTTATATCCGATCTTGTGCATGCCATGATTAGCCCATCATGCGTTACGATGGCTGTGCTTATGATATCCCCGGTAGAATTTTCCAATTCTGAAAGAGCGAATAAATATAATTCTGCTTTAGTGGTCATATCAAGGATCAGGATATTTGGCTGGACAACTTCATCAACATTTTTCTCAGGACGATCATGGACATTATTGCAAACACACCGAACATCGTTTCAAGGATCTCACGGATGGAATATGGTATCGGGCAACTGATAATATCGATGAGTCCCAGGACTTTCCACAAAAGGGCAAAAATAGCTGCAAAATGGAAAAACAAATAGACATTAATAAAACCTCCTGTCGATTTCGTTCCAAGCATATATGTCGTATAGATAGTGATCGAACTCCCAACGATCCACACAATAATTTCTGTGTTAGATAATAGATATGCAATTTCTTCTATTCGTGTCCCCGATAAAACGAGGAATATGAAGATGATCGGAAACAGGAACATCAATGTAAACGGGAGAATGATCATCGGTTTGGATATCTTTCTTCTCATATATATTTTCATAAATATGAGGATCATGGCAGAAGTCATAAATATTGCAGACCATATGCCGAAGATGTATCTTACAGAGTCTACCATAGGCGATTTGATAAGGTGTCCCAGTTCACGTAAACCGAAAAAGAAAAATGTCATAAATAAGAAAGACCATGTCATTTCACCTACGTTCCAGATATGCCGGTTCCTGTAGGCTGAAATGACAAGCACAAGAGATACCCACCAAAAAATGTTAGACAGGATAACATGCAATCCAATGGTTTCCTCGACTCCATATGAAAAATACGTATCAATCATTATAACTATCCTTATATCCACTAACATATGAGGTTTTTACTTAATAAAGGTTTAATATACAGTCATTCATAATGGTTGATCATGGAATGCCTGGACCTTCAGGGTAAAGTATGCCCATTTGTATTATTTTATACAAAGAAAAAACTGGAAACAATACCGTGCGGTGAAAAAATGGAAGTGATTACGGACGATCCCACTGCAAAAGATACGATATCGGGCTGGTGTAAATCGCATCGTCATGAGATATTGGAGATTGAAGAGACGGATAAGCATTTGAAGATTGTTATTTTGAAAAAATAGTGCGTGCAAAACATTTATCCAGATTGGAACTAACAGGGAAAAATATGAAGCTTTTCGTCCCATCGCCGGGAGATATTAACAGCCTCAAGGAATTAATGGCCGCAAAGGAGAAGATATACTCGATTTTCATGGCAGGCTCGCCTGATTATATCGGTACCGGAAGGAGCAACCTTGCCTCTCCGCAACTTGAAGATATTAAGGCGCAGACTGATTTTGCCCATAAGAACGGCGTCAAGATGGAACTCGTGCTTAATTCAAGCTGCATGGGCGGACGCCAGCTTACTCCCGAAGGCTACAGGATAAACAACTGGTATATCGAAAAACTGGTGGATATCGGGATAGACTCCATTGTCGTTGCCGACCCTTATCTTGTGGAGACCATTTCAAATAATTTTGATGTTGATGTGGTGGTTTCGGTGCTTGCTTTTGTGGATTCGCCCCAGAAAGCTGAATTTTTCGAGGATCTGGGGGCAAGCTCAATAGTCATAGATTCAAATGTGAACCGACATTTCGATGTGCTTCATGCCATCAGGGATTCGGTGGATTGCGAACTGAAGCTTCTTATCAACGAAGGATGCCTGTACCGCTGTCCTTTCAGGTATGCGCATTTTAATTTTTTCTCCCATGCTTTCGGACCTGAACCAAGACCCAATGTGCTGGATGATTATTATTATTTGAAATGTCTTGAGTTAAGGATCGAATCTCCCGAACAGATCATTAAATCCCCGTGGATACGACCTGAGGACATCAAGCTTTATAAAGATATTACCGATGTTTACAAGATCGGGGGAAGGACGCATTTCGCAGACTGGATCATTAATTGTGTTAATGCGTACTATAATGAAAGTTATGAAGGGAATCTTATGGACCTCCTGGATTGCCCGAAGGACCTGAAGGACCTGTTCTATATTCCCAATAAAAGCCTTGATGGCATCCTTGAAAAACAGTGGATGAACTGCAAGAAGGTATGCAACAAGTGCGGTTATTGCAGGAATCTTACAAAGAAAGTAACGCAGGTATATTCAAACGGCGGGACAGATATCGAGAAGTGCCTCCCATGGGAAACGTATTCGGTGAAAACATGATCACAACAGAACTTTTAAAGAACAGGGCAGGATTTGAAGAAAAGATACGAAAACTGATAGGCAGGCCAATACTTTTGATCGAACTTGACTTGTTCGCCCTGCCTTGCGGATGCGGCGGGATCACGGCGAACATGCGCGGGCTGGAAGTGGATGACCTTGAGGTTTTTGAGCCGCAGTTGATAGTGCTCTTAAAGGAAATGGCATCAAACATGGATGTCAGGCCGACTGTTACTTTTGCGCGCCTTGTCCCGGGAAGTTCGATCGTGGCATCTCTTAACTGGCGAACGCTGTGCCAGCGCTGCTACCCTGAATTCGCACGGGGGGAAGGGAAGACGCCAAGACCGGATCTTTATTTATTGCAGTTTGAACGGCGCAAATAGGTATTTATGGAAGTTTTGCAAAATTGATTTGGGCCTGCGCCCAATTCGATAGAATTCTTTTTTCTCTAATTCCAAGCAAAATAAACACTTATTTTTATAAAAAATTAGAGAAACATGCATTTTTCAACAGGATAACAGGATTTCCAATATAATTTTTTATCAGATTTTGATTCTCTCCAAATTTTTATCTTTTCGATAAATTATTTTATGGGACTTTCGCAAAATCCGAAGCGGCTTCATACGTCTTTGAGTTAAAATGGGATTTTGATATAACACGGATTGCACGGATGCACACGGATATTGTTATCCGTGAAAATCTGTCCGATACGTTTCTTCTGATGTTCGATCTATTCCGATGATGCAGGAAGCAGAGAAGGGCTGGATTGATTTGCGCAACGTTTTAACAGTTCTAATTAATATATATTGTCGGCGACCAAAAGAATTAATACCTTCATAATTTAATTAAATAATGTAAATTGTTCGAAAAACTGTCGTGGGAATTTTTGAGTGGTGATAAAGAATGGTTAGTAATGATATTTTTGGAGGGTGTGCCTTCAGGATAGCGATTGGAATAATGACGCTGGCATTGTTGCTGGCGGGCGGGGCGGAGGCGCTGCCAGATTGGAATATATCGTCGCACAGTGATAATCATAGCTTTTTTGCGCATCGCCCGGTTGCGGGGATAACCTCTAATCGGGATTTAGGCGTGCCTATGAGAAATGCCACGGTAGAGTTGATCTCAAAAGGATTGAAAGCTGGATCTCGCCATGGGCGCATACCAGCAAACAAAAACCTGCTTACTGTCAGGAGCATAGAAAAGGAGATAGTGAAGATACCGGCAGAAGCAAGCTGGTTCATCAGCGACAATGCAACAGGCGGGGACTGCATCTTTATTGGTACATGGAATATTGAAGCGAAGACATGCACGCTGACAACCGATCTAACAAACACAATAGAGATAGATAGCGACAACATAACCCTTGACGGCAATGGTCATACAATAACGGGAAGCAACTCAGGTTACGGGATTTATCTTTCAGGGAGAAGTGGCGTCACGATAAAAAATACAAATATCAGGTCCTTTTACGACGACATATATCTGTATTATTCCAGTAACAACGTGCTGAGCGGCAACAATGCCTCGAACAGTGGGGGAGGGGACGGCATATTTTTATACAATTCCGATAACAACACGCTGAGCGGCAACAATGTGAACTCGAACAGCGATGACGGCATCGAATTATACATGTCCGGCAATAATACGTTGAGCGGAAACTATGCATCGAGTAACTCCTACGGCATATATCTGTATAATTCAGGCAACAACACGCTATTTAACAACAAAATGAATAATAATTCATTTAATTTTGGTTTATTCGGATGGTCAGATTCAGATTTTAACAACCAGATCGATTACAGCAATACTGTAGATGGTAAGCCAATATATTATGTTAAAAATGCAAACGATACTGTTTATGATTCTTCGACCAATGCAGGAGTCTTCTACTGCATAAGCTGTCTGAACGTCACCATAAAAGACACAGAGTTATTTAAAAACGATATCGGAATACTCTTCTGGAACACTACCATTTCAAAAATACAAAACGTAACCGTTTCAAACAACGGCGACGGCATCTTTTTGTTGGAGTCCGGAAACAACACGCTGAGCGGCAACAACGTTTACTCGAACATCTACGACGGCATTTATCTGGAATATTCCAGTAACAACACGCTTAACGGCAATAATGCCAGCTCGAACAAAGACGATGGCATCGATATGGACGATTCAAGCAACAACACGCTGAGTGGAAACAATGCCTCGAATAACACCTTCGGCATATATCTGTACTATTCCGGCAACAACACGCTCCTTAACAACACAATGACGAAAAATTCATTTAATTTCGGATTATCCGGATCGTCAGATTCAGACTTTAACAACCAGATCGACTACTACAATACTGTAGATGGCAAGCCAATATATTATATTAAAAATGCAAAAGATACTGTTTATGATTCTTCGACTAATGCAGGAGTCTTCTTTTGCATAAGGCTATTGCAAAATATTAATTATTCCACCGTTTTCGTCGGAATAGGAGATATTTTTGCAAACCACTTTTCTAATCCCTCAAGCCGTTCTAATCTCTTCTCTATCTGTGCCATAGCTTGTT
>Ga0172368_10000717_pt1 | contig 47129 bp, 39 predicted proteins | sample Lak11m_FD_114540 | JGI IMG/M metagenome (GOLD analysis project Ga0172368, IMG submission 114540) | Freshwater microbial communities from Kabuno Bay, South-Kivu, Congo - kab_022012_11m | ecosystem: Environmental > Aquatic > Freshwater > Lake | place: Democratic Republic of the Congo: South-Kivu... | reverse complement strand
TGGCTTAGGTCCGCCGGCTAAGGGTGGCTTAGGTTGGCCGCACATGACTGGCTTAGGTTCGCCGACACTCAGTGGCTTAGGGCACCGGCTAAGGGTGGCTTAGATGGGGCGGCTATTGACAATAGCCGATCTGTTCTATATCACGAATGACCGTATCGAACCCCTGCAATTCCTGGGCGAAAACGGGCAATACGCCCCTGCAGTCATTACATGCGGTTGGCAGACGGCAAACGAGCGACCGCATTTCATTGCCCCGGGCCGGATCGCCTGGAGCAGCTATGCGCTTGGATGGGCCTTTTATTACCACGAAGAATGGGGTCTCGATGCCTCTTCGGGCCGTCTGACGTTACATAAAGCATCCAAATATCAGCTTACCGATGCCGGTGTTATCGAATATTGCGGGTATCTGAAGGATAACATAGCTATGGTGCCGCTGCAGGATGCCGTCGAGACGCTTGGTGGGGAGGTGAACATCAGCGGCATCCGGCAGCCGATAAGGATTACCATCGGTAAGCAGACGGTGTTGTTCGTACTCGGAAGTCAGCGAGCTTATGTGAACGGTAAGGAAGTCGCGCTTTCCAGCCGGACGACCATCATCGATGGGATTATCTATGTGCCGCTACGCCTTATTGCGGAGACGACCGGCACGGCCATCCAAGACGACAAAGATCAATACGGCATCAGGCGGATGAGTATCATCCTCATCACCGGGACGGCATTCCGGCTGGTTCTGTGCCCCGAAATCCTATCGATGACCGATCGCTAACAGTGATCAGGAACCGTACCAGATCACCAGGGAGCGCAGCGTGCTCCGCTCGCACAGGCTGGCCTGGCGGTAGCGTTCGGCGCGGACGTCGAGGAGCGGAGTGCGGCCGTGCTGGTGGTCGATGATGGACAACGCGCGCTCGACGTGCGCCCGTTCCAGCGCCGCCTTCCCCTCCCCCGCCGCGAACAGGCGGGCGAACCAGAGGATGAGGGGGTAGGTCAGCCACAACGCGTTCAAGCCGTCCAGGTAGGGGCGGTTGTAGAAGGCGCGGCCGCAGAAGCTCATGCTCCACAGCCGTAGCCGGTAATAGCGCAGCAGCGCCGCCGCCGCCTCGCCCTCCGGGACGCCGAAGGTGATCTCCAGGTCGGCAAAGCCGACGGCCGGCAAGTCGGGGCGCAGTGGGGGCACGATGCCCTTGCCGCGAGCCATGCTGATCGATGTTTTCAGCCGCTCCCACAGCCGTTCCTTCGTGTTGGCGCGGTCCCGGCGGCCGTAGACGGTGAGCAACTGGCGGAACATGGCCTGCGTCGCGGTGTCCGGCGGCACGCGTGGCAGCTCATCCAGCCCGGCCTCGGTGAGCTTCGTTGACGCTTTCGCCAGCAGCTCGTCGAGCCCTTTCACGTCGAGGACGGCAATCCGCGGGTTATCCAGCGCGGCGGCCAGATTCACGCCGCAGGCCATCCGCTGGGTCAGGTTCAGACGCTCGTCCTGCAGCAAGGCTTCGAAGGCGCGCGTGATCCGCTGCAGCCGCGGCCAGTCCATCTCCGCCCCCTGCAGCAGCGGCGGCGCGGGGATGTCGTGCATGCCCTTCGGTATCGCCAGCGCCAACAACTCACTCAGCGCGCCTTTATGGACGGACAGCGGCCGGCCGTCGTTCTCCGCGGCGGCCGGGCAGTCGAAGCGAAGGTCGACCTTCGCCTCTCTCCCCGCCGGCACGAAGCCGAAGGGGTACAGGCGGCAGGTCAACGGCTTGGCCGGCTCGCCGAACTTCGCGTGGATGCGGCAGCGATTCTCCTCGTCGAGGAAGACGCAGCCCCCGTCCGCCCGGTGCGCCAGGTAGTGCGTCCCGCCGCGCTGGGTGAAGAGCGGCTGCCCCTGCAGCGCGGGGTCGCTCCCCCACCCCTGCGCCTCGATGCGCTCGCGCTCCGCCGGGGTGACGTTGATGGCCAGGTATCCGCGACAGCACTCGCCGCAGCCGCGGCAATCGTAGCACTGGAATGCCGGCAGGCTGCCGAGGTGAACTGACGGGCCTCTCTTCACAGGTGGTATCGACATACTGATCTGATCTTACCCGAAACGGCGAGAACTATCAATTTACGCTTCCTCGTGACGCAGGAAATGCACCGCTGCTGAGGGAAGGATAAAGCGAAACCTTAATGAGGAGCACCTATGGCTGACCTGCTGATCATGAAAAAGCGCATCCTGCTCGATGCGTCGCCCGTGCTGTATGACCGGCCCTTTTCCGCCGAGAGCCTGGCGGAGGATTGGGAGATTCGCCAGGCGGAGTGGTGGTATGAGGACGGCGCCTTCGTCGGGCGGAATCCCCAACCCGGCCCGGGCTGCCTGATCTCTCGTGCGCGGTATCCGGGCAACGTGCTGCTGGACTGCATCGCCCGCACCGTGCCGCCGTCCACCCACGACATCGACATTATGTGGAACATGGAGTGGGATGAGGAGCAGGATACCCGCGGCGTGGCGTATGTGGCGGGCGTGCAGGGTTGGTGGGAAGGCAAGATCGGCCTGGAGAAATCCCCCGAATATAAACTAACCGCCGTCGTCCCCTGCCCGTGGTTCACGCCGGGGCAGGACTATCATATCCAGACCGGCAGCATCGACGGCCACTGCTTCATCTTCGTGGATGGTGAACTGCGGTTGGAACTGCTCGACGACAACCCGATCGATGCGCAACGCTACAGCCGGCTGGGTTTCGAAGCCTACCACAGCATGATCCGCATCAGCCAACTCACCGTGCGCCAGATCGCCTGGGAGCCGCGGGATTTGACGTATCCGGATGAGTTCTGATTACGGGCGAATATCAGGAGACGGTAGAAGCGAGACTCTCAGTCTGGAAGGGTGCGAGAGCCCCGCCGATTATAGGTGAGCCTTCCTAAATTCGAGCGGGGCTCGCGCACCCTTCCAGACTGAGAGTCTCGCTTCCAGCCATTACCATATGCGGTTACGCTTCCACCGGCTCCAGCAGCTTGATATCGACATGCGAGGTGTGGCAGATTGTGTTGTGAATCAGGCACTGCTCCACCGTCTTCATGAAGGCTTCGTACTTCTCTTCCGGCACGCCGGCGGGCAGCTCGATGCTGACCGACATGTCCGCGAGGCGCGTCGGGCCGGTGGCTTTGCTCCATTCCGTATGCACGGTTAGGCCCTCGGTTGAGATGTTGTGCTTTTTGCAGAAATGCACCGCGTAGACGCCGACGCAGGTGCCCAACGACGTCGCGAACAGCTCCGGCGGGGTCGGCCCGGTGTCGTCGCCGCCGGATTCTGCCGGCTGATCCACGATCATGGTATGCCCGCGCACTTCCGTCTCAAAGCGCAATTCGCCGCCCGTCAAGATACTGGTGATTCGCATGTTGCTGCCTCCACTGTGAATTATGTCACTATTATATAGCTATATATTTATATTTGTCAATACCCTCGTACTGAAATTCACATAGATCTTCAGGCCGGCTTGTTCGCCAGGCCGAGGTTGGGCTCCGCCTTCAACTCGTTGTGCAGCGCCAATACCTCGTCGAGCTGTTCCTTCTCGCCTTCCAGCAGCAGCCACACCGCGCCTTCCGCCCCGGCCACGCCGCCGGCGGAGAGCAAGCGGGCATCTACGCCGAAGAGCAGTTGCAGGGCTTCGATCTCGGTGATGATGGTGCCGGTCATCGGAAAGAGCGAGGTGACGGGCGCGGCGGGATGGTTGTCACCTTCGCGGCTGGCGCGGGACAGGTCGTTGATGTCCTCGAACACCAGCTTCTCCAGCCCGATGGGGATGATCAGGTTGACCTTGCGCGAAATGAGCGCGCCGTAAGCGCTGATGGTGCCGCCCAGCGGGTGTCCGACCAGGATGCCCACCACCTGCTGATCGTAATTGAGCGCGTTGCCGCCCTTGATGAAGACGTCGCCGGCCTTCATCTCCTTCACGGAATCAAGCACCGACAGGCCCTCGACGAGCTTCCCGTCCCGCAGCACGATATCCGGGAACTTCATGCTGCCGAACCACTCGTCCGGCGTGCCCGGCGGCAGCGTGCGCCCGGCGACGTATTCGCCCTTGGGCAGCTCGCGCTTGAGGATCTCCTCCGCGATATACGCATTGGTAGTGCCGCGTCCGATGGCCACCAGGCCGGACGCCAGCGCGCGCTTCACCTCCGGCATATTCGCCACCGCGCGCGCGATCAGACGCTTGCTCTGCGCCACGGTTAACACGATGGATGCTTGCATGGGAATCTCCTCATATGGTTGGATGCATGCATGGGAGGGCGAGCGTCCTCGCGAGCCGCGATGATGAGCCCGGTCCCGAATCTAGCGCCTTTCGAGAACCAGGTTCGAAAAGCACTGAAAATGAGAGCGGGCTGGTAATCGCGGCTCGCGAGGATGCTCGCCCTCCCATGCACTCATTCGTATTGTAACCCGGTCGCCACGGATACCATGGCGAAATACTTCTCGTCATCGATATATTCCGGCACGCTGTTGCCGGTGCCGAGGGCGTAGCCGCCTTTGCCGGCGGAGAGCGCCAGCAGCCCCTGGGCGCGGCGCTGAATCTCGTCGGTCGTCGAGCGGCAGATGAAGTCCAAGTCGATGCCGCCCATGATGCCGATGCGGCCGCCCCAGCGCTGGTAAGACTCTTCAACGGTACAGATGGTGTCCTCGTAGGAATGCTTGCCGTCGTAGCGCATGTCCTCGATGATGTCCTCCATCACCGGCGCCAGGTTGCCGCAGGAGTGCAGGATGACCGGCTTGCCGGCGGCGTGGATCGTCTCCACGATGCGCTTGTGCCAGGGGAAGACATACTTGCGCATGTCGGCGGCGGAGAGCATCGTCTGCGTTTTGAAGCCCCAGTCGTCGTTGCTGATGCAGGCGCCTACAGTGTGGTATTGCACGGCCAGCTCGTAATGGCGCACCAGGCGCGAGCCGACGGCCGCGAAGATCTCTTCCACCAGCTCCGGCTCGTCCGCGAGCTGGAAACAGAGGTTGTCGTAGCCCATCAACGAGATGACGTTCTCCAATACGCCGCCCGGCCCATGGACGATGAACTTCATCCCGCGCGGCGGCTCCGTCTGCAGGCTGTCATATTCCGCCGGGTCAGGCATCGCCCAGGGATAGGCGTCGAAGCTCTTGCGGTCGGTGATCACCGTGCCATCGTTCAAGGAGATAGTCTTCTCCGACGCCTTCTCGCCACTGGGAAAGCAGAAGAAGGAGCCCGGTACCGTGGCATAATCGTAGCCGGCGCGGCCGAATGCCACGATCATGTTGCTGTTCCTGGAAGCCAAATCCGTCTGCTCCGACCAGTGCGAGCCCGACAGCCGCTTATATAAAGGACCGTTCAGGAAGAACTCGAACAGCGTCGGACGGTCCGGTTCTTCGCAACGGAGGACTTTCAACAGGTTATTGAAGTTGGGTTCACGCATGATGATTCCCTTATTGATCGTTTTATCTTTCCGGCGCTCTCGTGCGGGGGCCACCTCTCCCCCAGCCCCTCCCCTATGAAGGGAGGGGAGCACCGGGTAGAAAATACAAAATAGCTGTCCGTTAAATCAAGCCAAAACTCATGTATCGAAGATAATAACCGGCTAAGAATTACCCGATCAGTTATCTTCAAGAAGATAGCTGACTCCCCTCCCTTCATAGGGGAGGGGCTGGGGGAGAGGTGGCCCCGCACGAGAGCGCCGGGAGAAAGCTACCCGTATTTCTTCTCCCATTTCAACAGCTCGGCCACTTTGCTCAGCGTGCTGCCGCGCTGAATCTCTTCGCGGATGCGATTTTCCTTCTCCAGCACGTCCATCGCGCGGTTGGTGATCTCCACCGCATGTTCCTGCGGGATAACCACCACGCCGTCGTCGTCGGCGATGATCCAGTCGCCGGGATTCACTGCCACACCGCTGATGTGTACGGTGGCGTTGATCTCGCCGAAACCCTTGGGCTCGCCGGCGTTGGGGCAGGTGGTGCGGCAAAAGACCGGAAAGCCCAGCTTGCGGATGTCGCCGGAGTCGCGGGCGGCGCCGTCGATGATCACGCCTTCGATCTTGCGGTTCATGGCCGAATGCGTCGCCAGCTCGCCCCAGGGGGACGGCGGCACCCCGCCGACGTCGATGACCAGCACGTCGCCTGGGCCGGCCACGTCGATGGCCTCTACCGTCTTCGCCCAGTCGCCGGGGGCGGTGCGCACGGTCACCGCGCGACCGAAGCAGCGCAGGCCGGGCGCGATGGGGTGAATGCCGGGAGCCACGCCGCCGCGATGCATGGCATCGGAGACGTTGGCGGCGGACACCTGCGCCAAGATGTCGCGGATCGTTTCCGCGGTGGCACGGCGGTAGAGCTGGGTGGCGACCTTCTCGCCGGTGTCCAGCGCGGTGCGAATCTGGCGCGTCGCCTCCACCGCATTCGCTGCCTTGGTGATGGACCCGCCGACGATCACCACGCTGGCGCCGTTGGCGACGGCATCCACCACTGTTTCACTGGTAATGCCGCCCGCCACGCAAACGGGAATATCCACCGCCGCGGCGATCTCACGTAATGTCTCGAAGGGGAACAGACCTTGCATCTGCACGTCGATGGGGGTGTGCACGTCCAGGTAGTCTACGCCCAGCTTCTCCAACTGGCGCGCGCGCAGCACGGCGTCTTCGGTGTTGATGAGGTCAGCGGCGACCTTCGCGCCGTAATGGCGGCCGGCCTCCACGCACTCCGCAATGGTGGTATCGGAGGCGGCAGCCAGCACGGTGACCACGTTGGCGCCGGCCTTCGCCGCGTATTCCACCTCGATGCGGCCGGCGTCCATGATCTTCAAGTCGGCAACGATGGTCTTCTCCGGAAATCGCTCCTTCAACTGGCGCACGGCATCCAGCCCGACGCTTTTAATCAGCGGGGTGCCGGCCTCCAGCCAGTCGGCGCCGCCTTCAGCCGCTTCCGCCGCCAGTTGCAGCGCGCGCGGCAAATCCACAAAATCCAGGGCTACCTGGAGAATCGGTCGTGCTAATGCCATATTCAACTACCTTTTATCGAAAATGGCCGGGCGCTCACCAGGGTCCCGGACAGCTCTCAGTTTACTCCTCCTGCGTTAAAGGGTCAAAGGATTTATGTCGATTTATCAGTTGGAGCTACCCTGTTATCGCTCCACTAACACAAAGATAAGCTACCACATAATAAAAGTTTTTAAAAAGCCGGTGCAAAGGTAAATTGTTGGTAAACTATACATGCTCTCCTTCGGCACACCCATGATATAATGGGTTTCAGCAACACCACTCTGCGGCTGTGGGGAGGATAGAGATGAAAACCAGGAAAAACGATGAATATTGGCCCCCTCGGCCAGGTTCGTGGGAAGAGGCAGTCGATCCGTATGACGTGCAGTGGTCCAAGCAAAGCGCGAAAGATCAGGACGAGGACCAGGATGTCCCGATCGAGATGATGACCGACCACCGCTCGAATTACAGAATGCCCGCTTCCGTATCATAACGCTGCCGTCGGCTATTTCTCCCCGGCAGGAAGAGCACTGGCTCGCCTCGAAATAGTGCTCTGGAAGGCCGTGGCGGTAAACGGTGCCTGTTGTCGGCACGCCGTCCGAACGCGCATGCGTCGGGCGGTTTCGTTTCTTCCACCCTCCTTCACCGGGAGTCTTTTTTTCTCCGCAGATTGAAATGATTAAGATGATTTAGTGCTTGTCAGGAAGGTTTACTCATGGAGTGGTGGCGTGAAGGTTCACGACCCGGAGAGACGCACAATACGTACCAGCAGGTAACACTTGCCTTCTTTCCGAACAGCTATCACTCCATAAGAAGACTGACCGGACTGGTTTTTATCTTTTCAATCATTTCAATCTGCGGAGAAAAGAAGCTCTGCCTATTCTATCGATAAAGGATATTCCGTGCGCTGGAGTTCATTGCTTGGATTTGGATTAGGTATCGCCGGGGCGGTGGTGATTGCCCGTGGGGTGGCGAACAGCCGTCAGTTGGAGGTAACGTCTGAGACGGTGACGATCCCTGACTTGCCGGCGCCGTTTGAGGGATTCCGACTGCTGCACCTGGCGGACTTGCACCTGCGGAGCCGCACGACGCGGGGGGCGGAGCTGTTGAAGCTTGCCCAGGAGGTGCAGCCCGACCTGGTGTGCCTGGGCGGGGATTACGCCTACACCGCGCTGTCTCTCGATGAGGTAGAGCAGTTTTTCGCGCGGTTGGCCGAACATTGGCCGGCGGTGGGGATTTACGGGAACGCGGATTATCGCCCGGATATCGACACCGCCGCGCGTGAACGCTGGACCTCATTTTTTCCGTTCCTCACCAATTCGGCAATGTGCCTGGAGCGCGGCGGGGAGCAGTTGTGGGTGGCCGGAGTGGATGACCCGCACAATGGGCGGGACAGCCTGCCGGCGGCGATGATGATGGTGCCGCCGGAGGCGCCGACGATCCTGCTCGCGCATTCTCCCGAGGTGATCATGCGCCCGCTCGACCCGCGCGTCCGGCTGATCCTTTGCGGACACACGCATGGCGGGCAGATCTGCCTGCCGGGCGGGAAAGCGCTGTATTCCAACACGCGCCTGCCCTTGCGTTTCGCCTCCGGAAGGCATGCGCTGGACGGCGCCGTGCTCTACGTCAGCCGCGGCATCGGCTCCACCCGCTTCCCGCTGCGGTATAGCTGTCCGCCGGAGGCAACCGTGTTGACGCTGACGCGTGAGGGTATATAGAAACCGCAGATTTCACAGATTACGCAAATTATTATGCCAATTCACATCCTGGACGAACATCTCGCAAATAAGATCGCTGCCGGTGAGGTCATCGAGCGGCCGGCGTCCGTGGTGAAGGAGCTGGTGGAGAACGCCATCGACGCCGGGGCTACCGATATCGAGGTGGTGATTGAAGAGGCGGGGCGGAAGCTGATCCAGGTGACGGACAACGGGACCGGCATGTCGCGGGACGATGCAGTGCTGTCGCTGCAGCGTCACGCCACCAGCAAGATCACCAGCACCGAGGATTTATTTGCCATCCGCACGCTGGGCTTTCGCGGGGAGGCGCTGCCGAGCATTGCCTCGGTGAGCCACCTGCGCCTGGTCACCCGCCCGTCCGATGACCAGGCTGGCACCGAGCTGATCGTGCACGGCGGCACCATCACCGACCTGCGCGAGGTCGGCTGCGCGCCCGGCACGCAAATTGAAGTCCGGCAGCTCTTCTTCAACACCCCGGCGCGGCTGAAGTTCCTGAAGAGCGACCAGACGGAGTTCGGGCAGATCGCGGATTTCCTCAACGCGCTTTCGCTCTGCCACCACGGGCTCAACCTGCGGCTGGTGCACAACGGGCGCGAGACCCTGGCGCGGCCGTCGGTCAACCGCATGCTTTCCAACATCGGCGCCTGGCTGGGGCGCGAGGCGGCGGACGCCATGCTGCCGGTCGGGCTGGAGACCCCGGGCATCCGCGTGGAGGGCTTCATCGGCAAGCCGGAGATCGCGCGGGCGAACCGCGGCGCGCAGCTCTTCTTCGTCAACGGCCGGCGCATCATGAACCGCACGCTGACCCACGCGCTGGAGTATCCGTATGAAGGCCTGCTCGACCGCGGGCGGTTCCCGGTGGCCTCGCTGCGCATCACCATTGCTCCCGAGCACGTGGACGTGAACGTGCACCCGGCGAAGGCGGAGGTGCGCTTCCACCGCGAGGCGGAGGTGCACGGCGTGCTGGTGCGCGCGGTGAAGGACGCGCTGGCGGGGGTGAGCATGGTGCAGGAGCTGGCGGTCTGGCAGCCCGGCCAGCGCAAGGAGCGGCCCGCGCTGCAGATGACAGGGTTAGCGCCCATCGCCACCCTCCCCGGCCTGCCGGAAACGCCGCACGCCCATGTGACATCGTTGAGCGCTCCCGCCGCGATGACGGGCGCGCCGCTGCCGGTCACCGGCCTGCGCGCGGTCGGCCAGTTCCACAATATCTACCTGGTGGCGGAAGGACGCGACGCGCTGCTCATCATCAACCAGCACCGGGCGCACGAGCGGGTGATCTTCGAGCAGTTGTGGGCGCGCTTCGAGCACGTCACCGCGCAGCGGCTGATGCTACCGAGCACGCTGCACCTGGGGCATCGCGAAGCGGCGCTGCTGGAGGAGCACCTGGCGAACCTAGCGGGATTCGGCTTCGACATCGAACCGTTGAGCGGGCAGAGCTACCTCGTGCGCGCGGTGCCCGCGGTGCTGGCCAGCGAGGACCCGGAGGTAGTCATACAGGCCATCCTGGCCGACCTTGAAGCCAACATCAACATCGCGCAATTCGATTGCGAGGACCCCACCCGGCGCGCCGTGCAGGAAGGCCGCCGCCGCCTGCTGGCCGCCATCGCCTGCAAAGCCGCCCTCAAAGCCGGCGCCCGCCTCTCCCCGCAGGAGCAGCAGGAATTGCTGGACAAGCTGCAGGAGGTGCAGATCACCTCCCTCTGCCCGCACGGCGACCCGATCATGATGACGGTCACGCAGTTTGAGCTGGATCGGAAGTTCTTCCGATGAATTACTTGCGTTCCCGCTCGTTGATCTGCTGCCTTGCCGAACCGATCTGCTGCCTGAGCATCTCATACCAGGCATCAAGCTGCTTCTGCTTGGCAGTAAGCAATTCCAGCTCTTTCACGCCGCCGTTTTTCATGAAGTAATAATTATAAGCCTGGATGATCTCCGGATGGGTGCTCTCCTGAAAGATACTGATGAACCGTTCTGTCTGGAAATCCTTGTTCCAGACGAGAAATAACGAATCAATCTCTGTTCTGATTAGACGCACGTTATTTCGATCCACTGTCAGCAGCTGATCCCACTTAACAAGCACGCGGTTCTGTTCGACCTGGTCCGTCAGCTTCCCATACACGTCGACAGCGGTGACCCAGGTATACAAGTAAGTCACTTCATAATCCATGAGCCCTATGCTAGTATTCCCCTCCAGTATACCGTTCTCATAGAGAGCGCGGGCTTCATCGATCAGCGGCAGGAGAGCATCAACGATGTCTTTGTCCTTGCCAATCGCCAGCGCCGCGGTCAATTTCGCATACTCAACAGGGACATGCCCGGTTAAGTATTCACCGGCATCCTCTTTGCAGAGCAACTTAGCGACCGGGACTTTTACTTCGCCATCGGCAATTTGTGCCCAGCATCCAACGGCGATTGCCATCGCAATGCACGCCAATACGAACACGCTGATTCTCATGGTTGCCTCCTTATCAAACCATTCGAAAGGAGAATGGATGGTTGGGCAGGTTAAAAAAAACCATTCACCCAACCATCCATCCACTCATCCATTATTTACATTGCGCTATACAGGAACGGCCGTCTCCAGATCCCTCCCATATGGTGCGGGTTATTCAGGCGCAGGAAGATGGTGTTCGTGCCGGCCTTCACCTTCCCGGTCAGGTCGACATCCCACTCAAAGCGGTAGTCGTTGATCCACCACATCCCCTGCTGCGGGCGATAAGCGACCAGGCTGCCGTTGACGTAGAGCCAGCCCTCGTTGAACAGGCCGGGGAAGCGGAGGTGCACCTTGCTGTCCGCCTCCTTCGCGGAGAGCTTCGCTTCCGTCGCGTACCACATAATGCCGTTGTAGTTGGCATAGTTGGGATGGAGCACGCCCTGCGCTTGCGCGTAGAGGTCGGTGCGCAGCGTCTCCCACTCGCCCGGGTTGTTCATGTGGCTGGCGATGCTGCCCTTGTCGGCCTGCTTATTCCACCAGCTCAAATCCACCGGCTTGCGCGCCCAACTGCTCATCAGCCCGGTGTCGAACGGGTCGCGGCGGAAGGCCCACTCCAGCGGCAGCTTGGCAATCAGCTTGCCCTTTTCGCCATTGGTAAAGGGCAGCAGCTCCTGGTACTGCTGCACCTCGCCCGGCCACCAGGCGTAGCCGCCTTCCAGCTTGACCGTGGTGAAGGTGCCATTCATCTTCGTCAGCTCTTCGCGCGCCGCCAGGCCTTTTTTGCCAGCTGTCACTGCCGCCGCGTAATCGCCGTCCGTCGCCGCCGCACGCACCATGGCCATGTAGTTCACCAGCACTTCGTAATTCAAGCGGGTGAACTGCATGCGCTCGATATATTGCGCCTGGTTGCGCGTCAGCACGATTTTATTCACCCGCAGCGGGAGCATGATCGCCTCCGCTGCTTCAAGGTTCTTTTTCAATGTTGCGAGCAGCTCGGGCGTGTAGATGGCCGGGGCGACGAAATATTCGTGCTCGGTGATGATGCTGTCTTCCCAGGCCTTGTTGATGGCGTTCCAGTAGGCGGCCATCGGCGCGGCGGCGGGTCCGTAGAACTTCTCGTAAAAGTCCTTCAGGATGGCATCTACGTCGGCGTCCGGGTTCCACATGAGCTGGCCGCGGACGTAGAGGTTGTTGAAGATGGTGGCATACGCCAGCCGGCTTTCGGTCTGCACGCCGAGGATGCCCGCCTTGCGATAGTGCTTCATGTTCTGCTTGACGTGGGCGATGGAGGGGTCCGGGATGTCGCGCCACACCAGCATGCCCTGATCGTAGTCGTAAATGACCACGCGGCCTTGCATCACCTCCGACCAGCGATACAATATTTCTTTGTATTCGCGCTCGGGCAGTGACTTCGGGTCGTCCATGCCGTGGATGGGATCGATGTCGATAGGCGCCAGGTAGGCCACCAGCGGCTTCTCCGCGATAATATCGCGCTGCGGCGGGATGGTCATGTTCGAGTAGGCGAGGAAGCCCATCTTCGCCTTGCTGTCCGGATACTTCGTCGTCAGGATCTTCGCGATGTTGTTGTAGAGTGTCAGAAAGTTGTCCGTCAGTGTATTGGTGAGGAAGTATTTGTCATACAGGTTGCCGTTTAGCTCCGCGTCCACCTTCGAGTCATTCGAGTAGAGGCCGTCATCCATGCCCAGCGAGGTGTCGATGCCGGCGGCGAAGTTTTTCTCGATCTGCGCGGCGATGTGCTGCGCGGTCGCCTCCTCGGCGATAGGCACGTTGAAGGCCGACTTCCCCGGTGGGATGATATCCTTCACGAAATTTACCAGGTTATGCCCGTTCGGGACGCCGATGCTGTTCATCCCGTTGCGGTGCTTGAACTCGTCGAAACCGGTGTAGTCGCCGATCCAGGAAATCCAGTAGGCGCGCACCTCAAAGGGCGGGGCGTAAGCGTAATCCAGCTTGCCGATACTCAGGTTGCGATATTCCGGGATGCACTCGCCGAAGTCGGTCTGCATGAACCAGCGGCATCCCCACTGTTTGAGCAGTTCGGCCACGGCGTAATAGTGGCACTCGTCGTTCATGCCAGCCAGGTAGACCGCGTTGCCGTCACGCCGCAGCACGATGGCGTCGGCGCGCAGGGTCGGGTTTTTCTTCGCCACCTTGTCGAGGCTCTTCTGCAGGTCGGGCTTTGCCTTCAGCGCGGCGCTGCCGATGTAGAAGATCGGCGTGTCCTTCGCCAGGTTAAACCTCGTGTTGGTGTCGGCCGGGGTAAGCTTGGCGCCAGTCATCATCTCGATGTATTTCGCCAGGTCGGTTGCCGCCCGGTACTCCCAGGACTTCTGATCCAGTCCAGGGGCATAATAAATCATTGCTTCGGATTTGCCGTCTTTCACGATCGACAGATCGCCCGTTTTCATGGGCGTGCCGGCGACCTGAGCGTGAGCGCAGAGAGTGAGCAGCATGCCCCAGGCAAGCGTAAGGAAGAGAACGCATCGTTTCATGGGTTACCACCTTCGCGTAAGATCGGCTTCCCGGCCGTGTTGTCTCATTAGACACGCGTTGTGCCCCGGTCGTTTTGCCTAGCCGAACAGCGACCGATACAGCGCCAGGTAGCGCTGGTACGGCTCTTCGTAGCGAACTAGATTGCCGGCATGTGGTTCGAAGACGCGCGCAGTGTGGTAGAAGGCGCTAACGCTCTCCTCGGTTGACGGGAAGGCGCCGGCGCCGGCGGCTGCCAGCATGGCCGCACCCATCACCGCCGCTTCGGTGAAGGCGGGACGGTCCACCGGCAGGCCGGTGACGTCGGCTTTCATCTGCAGCCAGAGGTCACTCTTCGCCCCGCCACCGATGGAGCGGATGCGGTCCAACTTCATGCCGTATTGGCCGAGAAACTCCAGGTTTTCGCGCAGGGAGAAGGTGAGCGCTTCGAGGATCGCGCGGTACATGTCGTCGCGCGTATGACCGAGACTGAGGTAAGCGAAGGCGCCGCGGGCGGCGGGATTGGGGTTCGGGGAGACCGCGCCTTCGAAGTGCGGGATCATCGTCACGCCGTTGCAGCCGATGGGCACTTGCGCGGCCAGGTCGTCCAACTCATGCAGCAACCAGCCGGGAGCGAACTCGCGATGAAACCATTCCAGCACGGCGCCGGCGGTTTTGGCGTAGGCCAGCGCACCGAAATAACGCGGAATGGAATAGCGGCCGTGCAGCATGCCGGGCGGGATAGGATCGGGCAACTTTTCCGTAAGGGTTGCCGCGGCCAGGCAGGTGCCGCTCGCTTCCGAGACAATGCCGGGCCGGTTGTTCCCGGCCCCCAGCGCGCCCGCCCACTGGTCATTGGTGCCGGTGACGAACAGCGTGTCCGGCTCCAGACCCCACTCGGCCGCAGCTTCCGCAGTGACGGTGGCGGCCGGGGTGCCGGGCTCCTGCACGCGCGCGAGCTGATCTTCGGAAATATCCGTCGCCGCCAGCGCTTCCGGCAGGTAACCGATGCCCTGCGCGTAGAGGGCGGTGCTGCCCGCCGTGCTGGGATCGGTCACCGCGGCGCCCGTCAGCCGATAACAGAGGTAATCCGGCAGCAGCAGGTAGCGCCGCGCATTCTTCATCACCCCGGGAAGGTGCTCGCGCAGCCAGAGGATCTTCGGCGCGGTGGCGATCACCTCGACGCGCGGCAGGATGGCCGGATCGACATCCTTCAGCGCCAATTGCAGGCGCTCGGTCTGCGGCACCGCCCGGCTGTCATACCAGAGGATCATGTTGTGCAGGTGCCGGTCCTGCGTGTCGAGGGTGACGAAGGCCTGGCCTTGCGAAGAGACGGAGAGCGCGCGGATGCGCGCGCCACTTTCGGCGATGGCGGAACGTGCCGCCTCCCGCGCCGCCTCGTAAATCTCCTCCATGGGAATTTCGGTGAAGCCCTGCGGCGTGGTGACCGGCGCTTTCGCGATCTGCCGGAAACCGAGCAGCCGCCCGGCGCCGTCAAACACCGCCGCCTTCGCGCCGGAGCCGCCAATATCGATGCCGAGATATGCGTCGGTTGTCATGCATCACCTGCCGGGGACTGACCTCGAATTTCCACCTGGCATCAAATCTCCACACGGTAGAGGGTCAGTCCCCACTTATAGGTAAGCTTTCCTGTTGGTGGGGACTGACCCTCCGCCGGATGCTGTCATTTTTCTACCGGACATTAAATTCGAGGTCAGTCCCCGGGTGTTTTACTCGCTTAATACTGCCACATCCCATCCCATCAACTCGCCAAAGCGGATGATCTCCTCGGCAACATCGCCGTAGACGACGGCCGAATGGTGGGTGCCGCCGAGGCTGCTGTAGGCGGCGAGAAAATCGGCCAGCGGCAGGGCGGGCTTGAACCAGCCGCGGATGGTGTCCTTCATGCGGTCCTGCTTGATGCTCTGCATCGCGCCAGGACAAATGACCAACGTGTAGGTCCAATCCGGGCCGGGCGCCAGGTTGACCAGCACGGCGTCGCCGCCCTTGAAACGGCCGGCGGCCACCGCGGGCTTACCGGCGCTGCTCCACGGGAAGTCCTTGTTGGTCAGCAACGGCTTGCCGTCCACCAGGTCCAGGTTCATCTCGCCCATGTGGCTCATGAAGACGCTGCCGCCTTCCCAATCCGGGCAGAACATTTCGGTGAAGGAGGTCTGCGGGTAGACGGAGGCCAGCGCGCCGACCAGCGCGGCGGTGAGCACGTCGCCTTCGCCGCCGTAGCCGATGCCGCGCGCCATCGCCTTGCTGATCTCCAGGAAGGGCATGGTGGGCAGGCCGGAATCGTCCACCGCCAGGAAGTTGATCGACAGCGCGGACAGCGTTTCCGCCTCGATCCAACGGCGGATGGCGAGGCCGGCGCGCACGGAGCGGCGGTGCACGTCTTCGTCCAGGTCCTGCACGGTGAAGGCCTTCAGGTCGTCGGCGATCTCCGCTGCCACCGCCGGGTCATTCTCCGCGGGTATGTAGGACTGCAGCACCTTCGGGTCGAGGGGCACCGTCTCGATGCCGATGGTCGATTTCATGACATCAGCAGGCACCGCGAAGTCGCCCATGCCTTTGAAGGCATCGCCGGCCAGCCCCACGCGCGCAGGACGGAGCGCGGAGACCACCTGCGCCGCCTTCGCCCAGCCGGCCACGCGGTCGAGCACGTCGGACTGCTGCCAGTGCCCGGCTTCGATCTCGAAGGATTTGCCGTTGCGGATGAGCAGGTTGCACATGTCCTGCACGCCGTGGATGCCGTGGTTCGCCATGATCTCCGACGGGTCCACGTCCGCGCCAAAGCTATACGTCGGCGTGGTATCGAGCACGATGAGCGGCAGCGCTGTACCGGCCAGCACCGCGGCGGACTCCAGCGACGGCGAGTAGGCGAGGTGTAGCGTGACGATGGCATCGACGCCCGCTGCCTCGAACCTTTTCACTGCTTCGGCGAACTCCGGCTCCAGCCGGCAGACGGGCGCCGTCGCCACCTCCAGCCCGCGCGCACGCAAGGCATCGGCGATCTGCGCGTAAAACGCCTCGACGTCCTTCCGCGCCTCGGGGACCGCGGTATCGTATAAGGCAATATACAAAGGAAGCAAGCCAACTGTGGGGGAACGCATGGTTAACTCCTTACTATCTGATGAGTGAAAACATGGGAGGGCGAGCGTCCCCGCGAGCCGCGATCACGAGCTCGTTACCGCCAATAATGCCTTTCGAGATCCGGCTTCGAAAAGCGCTAAATTCGAGGGCGGGCTCGTGATCGTGGCTCGCGGGGACGCTCGCCCTTCCAGGCCTTCATTATATCGTTTCCGCGCCTTCCGGCACAGCAACCGGCGTTTCGCCCACCGGCAGCGCCCAGATTTCGCGGGTCATCGGCAGCAGGACGGACAGCAGCACGCACCAGCCCAGCACGAGCGTCGGGAAGGTGTGCCAGTTATACCAGTGCTGGACGATGAACATCGCCGCCATCATCGGGCCCATGGAGAACATGATCAGCGCCACCTTGTGGCAGTTCGTCCACAGGCTGAAACGTCCTTCATAGGCGGCAATCACGCCTACCATCGGGAAGACCGTCATGAAGCCCTGCAGGCTGTTTTTGATCAAGATCAGGATCAACACAACGATGAGCATGGCCGGTATCTTCAGCCAGATCGGCATGTTGGTGCGATGCCCGCGGTCCTCGCGGATCGGCTGCAGAATGTAAAAGGCGATGCCGGTCAGCATGGTCAGGCCGAACACGATCCAAAAGGCCAACTCGGTCTTCGGCAGCAGCTTTGCCAGTAGCGTGCCGGCCAGGCAATACCCGACGGCGGCAAGAACGATGGTGATGAGGATGCGCACATTATAGTTGTAATACAGAATGCGCACGGCATGCGTGAAGCCCAGCAGCACCAGCAGCCCGGCGATATTCGTCACATTGATCGGCTGATGCAGCGACAGAAAGGCCATGGAGAAGGGGATCGGCAGCGTCAGCATCACCGCCTTCCACTGCGGGTGATACAGATAGGCCAGCACGGTGCCCATCCCGCTGACCGCGATCAGCAATGCGATATCCCAGCCTGTCAGGTGCAGATTCACTTGACCCTATCCCCACGATCCGCGGCCGTGGGTGCGGTAATATTCCAACCCCTCGACCAGCATTTCCATATTTTCCCACGGCACGCCGGGGGCGATGGAGCTGGAGCAGCCGAGGAAGAAGCGCGTCTTCGGAGCGTGCTCGACCAGCCACTGCATCTCGTGCTTGACGTCCGCCGGCGTGCCCATCGGCAGCGTGCGGGTGACGGAGACGCCGCCGACGATGGTCAGGTCGTCGCCGTCCTTCGTCTTCATGTTGCAGATGGCTTCGTAATCCATGCCGTCTTCATACTGGAACCCCTGGAAGCCCTTCACGCCCACCTCCAATAGGCGCGGCACCATGGCCATCAGGTTGCCGTCGCAGTGCCAGATCATGCGGACATCGGTCTTCAGCATGGGCGCCAGCGCGCGGGCGAAGTGCGGGAACCAGTACTGGTCCAGCCAGTCCGGCCGCACCAGCGTGCCGCGCGAATCCGCCATGTCGTGATCCAGCCGGTACAGCGGCGGCAGGTTACCTTCTTTGTATGCACGTGCAGCCGCCATGTTGTAGCGCACGGCCAGGTCGGCCTGCAGCGAGAAGCATCTTTCCAGCACTTCCGGATACATCACGCAGGTCATGAAGTAGTTCTCGTAACCGTAGGACCCATACGCGAATCCGGGAAAGTGGATGAAGCCGTAGCCGGTCTTCAGCATCTCCGGCGCCAGCTTGGCCTGGACTTCCGCCTCGCCGGCTAGGATCTTGGCCACTTGGGCGTCTTCATCGAAATCGGCGACGGCCTGGATGAGCTGTGGGAAGACGAACCGCTCCATATGTTCAACCGTGGCTTCCGGCGAGTCGATGATCATGCCGTCCACGATGATCTCCTCCGCCCCCGTCGTCGCCCCGTGGGCGGCGCCTTCGTAGCCGTGGCTGCCCATGCTCAGCGGGTTCATCGCCAGGTACTGATCGACGAAGCAGATGGACGAGCGCTTCATGAAGGTCAGGTAGGTGGCTTCGGGATTCTTGATATAGCTGCCCGGCGGCATGCCGGCCAGTCGGTCGATGTGGGCATGCTCCATCGGGTGGATCAGCCAGCTCGGAATGCCGGTGGCCGGACGTCCCATCATCACGTCATACGCCAGTTGCGCGCGTTCGGAGAGAGCGGTAGTCATGATGCCTTCCTTGCCGAGAAACGGTTGCACAGCGAGAGTACCAAACCGATCCGGAAACGTCAACAGATCGACTATCAGGGGGACAGTCCTCAGAAAAGCAACTTGTATAAAACTGCAATAAAATGTATCAACATGCAAATGCCGGGATCGCCGGAAGGAAGCCCGCGGACATAGCCGTATTAATACAGAGAGCTTTTTACAGGGAGATCGATGATGAAATTTGATATCTGTCTCGAGACAGTGTTTACCGACCAGCCGGCAGCCGAGCGCATCGAGCGCATTGCGAAGGCCGGTTTCAGCGTGGTGGAGTTCTGGTTCCAGAGCGCAGAGAGCGCCAAAGCCATTCACCAGGCATGCGGTCAGTATGGTGTAGCCATCAACAACCTGGTGGTCAATTCGCCGGATGGCAGCGTCGGCGGCGCGCCGGTGAACGTGGCCGATCACGGCAAATACCTGGAGCGCGTGGAAGAGATGATCGCCTTCGCGAAGGGGATCGACTGCCACATGGGCATCACCTGCGCCGGCAATGTGCAGCTTGGCATCACGCGCACGCAGATGCACGCCGCGCTGGAGAAGGCCTACGGCGAAGCCGCGGCCATCGCCGCCAAGCATGACTTCACGCTGGTGGTCGAGCCACTGAATACCCACGTGGACCACGCCGGGTATTACCTGGATTCCTCCGATGAAGCCGCGGAGATCATCCGCTCCATCAACAACCCGTCGCTGAAGCTGCTCTTCGATGTCTACCATATGCAGATCATGGAGGGCAACCTGATCGCCCACATCGAGAAGCACATCGACATCATCGGCCACTTCCACTCCGCGGGCGTGCCCGGCCGGCACGAAGTGTTCGGCAGCGAGATCAACTACCCGGCGATCATCAAGCGCCTTGAGGAGTTGAACTACACCGGCTGCTTCGGCCTGGAATACATGCCGGCGATGACCGATCACGAAGCCTCGCTGAAGCAGACGCTGGCGTATCTTTCTGGGAGCGCGGACCTCTGACTCCGCGCGAGTCGATAGAAAGGTTGTCCATATGGATCGCATTCTTGCATTCGGCTGCCACCCCGACGATATCGAATTCATGGCTGCCGGCACGCTGACGCTGCTGGCGCAACAGGGGTATGAAATTCACTGCGCCACCATCACCGGCGGCGAGATGGGGCATCCCACGCTGGGCCCGCAGGAGATCCGCGAGGTGCGGACCGGCGAGGCGGCCGCTGCCGCGAAGGTGCTGAACGGCCATTATCATTATGCTGGCGGATACGACCTGGAGGTGGAGTTCAACAGCGTCTACCGCAAGCGTGCGGTGAAGGTCATCCGCGACGTGGATCCGCTCATCGTGCTCACCTGCCCGCCGATGGATTACCTGGCGGACCACGAGCAAACCTCGCTGCTGGTGCGCAACGCCGCCTATATCGCCTCCGTGCCGCATTATGATTGCGACATGCCCACCACGCCGACGAAGCGCTTTCCGTACATCTATTATTGGAACGCCTCCGGCAACACCGACATCTTCGGCCGCCCGCTGCCGCTGTCCTGCGCCGTCGACATCTCCTCCGTCATCGAGACGAAAGCAGAGATGCTGGCCTGCCACAAGTCGCAGCGCGAGTGGCTGCAGTACCACAACGGCTGGGATGAATATATGGATAATATGTACCGGCAGTCCACCGAAGACGGCAAAATGATCGGGACGACATATGGCGAAGCCTTCATGCAGCACCGCAGCCTCGGTCATCCGAAGGACAATATCCTCAAGGGGATCCTCGGCGAGCTGTGCGTCGAGTTGAGCGAATGTGCGCCATGTCGATAACCGTCAACGTCCTCTGGCAGTCCGGACCGGTCTCCGGCACGGTGGAAGTGGCCCACGGCGCGCTGGCAGGGGACGCGGTCTTTTCCGTCGCTTCCCGCCTGCCGGTGACCATCTCCGACGAGCAGGTGGCGGAGGGCGCCTTCCAGACGCGCGTCACCGTGCGCGGGCTGCAGGCCTTCACCTTCTTCCTGCGCGATGTGAACGCGGCCTACCCGATCTTCATTCCGGAATACGGGGTGGCGGTAACGGCGGGCGACGATCCGCGCGATTACGGGCAGATCGCCGAAGACATACGTAAAAAGGAACTGGCGAGCGAACAGCAGCGCATCGAGGCGGAGCCCGAAGAGAGCTACGAAGCCGCCGCCCCCAGGACGCGCGACCTGAAGTGCCCCACCTGGCTGGGCATCAGCCGCGACATGCGCATTTTCGAATTGGACGCCAATCGCCAGTACGGCCAGTGGGGTTACCTGACCTGCCGCAATCACAGTTACGAGGTGAAGCCGCCGGAGACGGACGGCGCGCCGCTGCGCTGGGACTTCAACCTCGGCCGCGGCGCCGGCCCGCAATTCGAAACTGTGCGACGGCTGGAGGACGGCACGCTACCCATTCTGCACGGGCAGGCGGTCGACGGCGATATGACCTATTACATCACCGCCTTCGCCACGCTGGAGCGCTCGCCGCTGACGCTGGAGACGCTGCGCGGCACCCACTTCCTGGTGGCCGACGGGCACACCGGCTGGCACATGTTCACCCCGGAGCAACAGGCCGCATACGACGCGCTGGCGCCGGCCGAGATCGACCGCGATGAAGAGACCGTTTGCTGCTTCCGCGCGGAAGCGGTGAATACCGCGCCGGTGCCGCGCTATGCCTACTTCCGCGCGCCGCTGGCGCCGGGCACCCAGGAGCTGCGGGACGGCATGGTCACCTTCGCTTCCGGCAAGGTGGGCTGCGTCACCCGTCTGAACGGCAAGCCGATGCCACAGAAGGAAATGGCGGTGCTGGTGGCGCCGGGCGAACGAGTGACGGTGGAATTCCTCTTCCCGCATCAGCCCATCCCCGCCGAGCGCGCCGCCGCACTGGCAAACCTGGACATCGATCAGCGCCATGTCGAGTGCCGCGCCTTCTGGCAGGCGAAGCTCACGCAGGCGGCACAGTTGAACCTGCCCGAGCGGCGCGTCCACGAAATGGCGCTGGCCGGGCTGCTGCACTGCGACCTGGTCGCCCTCGGCCTGGAGCCGGACGGCCCGCTGGCGGCGACTATCGGCTGGTACGCCCCCATCGGCACGGAGAGCGCGCCCATCATCACTTTCTTCGACGCCATGGGCTGGCACGACGTCGCCCGCCGCTCATTGGAATATTTCCTGGAGAAGCAGCACGACGATGGCTTCATCCAGAACTTCGGCGGCTACATGGTGGAGAGCCTGCGCGGCCGCGGCTACGGCATGATCGACGGCAAGGTAGGCGACCCCGAGGATGAGACGCACTATTTCATGAACAGCGGTTACGCCTGCGCCGGGCTGGCAGGGGCGGCGGAGATGCTGCGGCCACTCGATCCGCAGAAGTCGGATGAACTCGCGGCGGAGGCGGAAGCGATGAAAGCGGACATCCGCACCGCGCTCATCGATTGCATCGCCAGTTCACCGGTGGCCCCGCTGCGCAACGGCGCCTGGCTGCCGGCACTGCCGCCCTGGGCGGAAGCCACCGGAGCGCTCTCGCTTTATGCCGAAGGCGGCGCGGTCTATACCCACGGCGGTTTCCCCTGCCGCGACTCCGCCGTCGGCCCGCTCTGGCTGGTCTTCACCGGCATCGTGGACCCGAACGAACCACTGGCGGAGTTCCTGCTCAAATACCACCAGGAGCTCTTTACCGTCTACAACGTGTCGTTCAGCCAGCCCTTCTACAGCCGGCATGACTTCACCCACATCAAGCGCGGCGAGGTGAAGGCCTTCCTGAAGACCTATTACAACGGCTTCAGCGGCCTGGCCGACCGCGAAACGTATACCTTCTGGGAACACTACTTCTTCGCCAGCCAGCACAAAACCCACGAAGAAGCCTGGTTCCTCATGCAGACCCGCTGGATGCTCTTATTGGAGCAAGGAGACACGCTGCAGGTGCTCCCCGGCGTACCACGCGCGTGGCTGGAGCATGGGAAGACGATCGAGTTCAAGGAAATGGCCAGCCACTTCGGCCACGTTTCCGCCCGAGTGGAATCGCAGGTGGATTACGGGCAGATCACCGCTGTGGTAGAGTGTAACGGCGACCGGAAACCGGCTGCCCTTGAGCTGCGCCTCCCCCACCCCAACGGACTGAAGGCGACGCAAGTGATCGGCGGTAAGTATGACCCGACAACAGAAACGGTGCGGATTGCACCGTTCACCGGGAAATCGGAAGTGACCTTGACGTTTGGAGCGCGGACCTCTGAGTCCGCGCGTGTTGTCTGATAATAAAAGTCACGCGCGGACTCAGAGGTCCGCGCTCCCATAGAGGAGATATGATGAAAACCATTGCTATCGAGTGGCGCCAGGGCATGCCCATGGGCGCAATTGAAGTGAGCGACGGCACGCTGGCCGGGCTGGCGATCACGCGTGGAACCGGTAAAGTTATCGGCGCCGATTTCACTGCCGAAGGCCCCTGCCGGCTGGAGGTGACGATCACCGGCGAGCGGCTCTCCTACGCGGCGAACCCGACCATGGTGACGGTGCGCACGAAGGAGAACCCCTTCACCGTGCTGCTGCGCGACGTCTGCGCCGACTACCCGGTGTGGATTCCGCCGTATGACGTGATCGTCACCGAAGCGTCGGACATCCGCCGCTTCGACGAGATCGCCGAAGCCATCCGCGCCCGCGGCGGCCGCACGCAGATGCAGGCTATCGAAAATGAGCCGGAGCAGAGTTGGGATGAGGCGGCGGCCGCCACCCGTGAAGAGCGCGTCCCCATCTGGCTGGGGTTGAGCCGCGATATGCGTAACTTCCAGCTTGAGCACGGGTATGACACCTGGTCCTTCGGCATTACCCCGAAGAACCACGGCTTTGCCACCAACATCCCCGAAGGCGCGGAGGGCCAGACCCTCGGCTTCCAGCTGATGTATGGCAAAGGCATGGGGCCGGTGCGCAACCTGACCCGCCGGTTGGAAGATGGCGTGCTGCCCATCCTGCACGGGACGATGGAAGACGACGATGTGATGTATCACACCACCATCTTCGTCTCGCTGGAGAAGAGCCCGCTGACGCTGGACACGCTGCGCGGCACGCATTACCTGGTGGCGGATGCGCACGGCGCCGGCAACATGCTCACTCCGGAGCAGACGAAGCAGATGGAAGCGATTAAAGAGGCGGAGACGACCGGGCGCGAAGAAGAGACGGTCCTCTATTATCGCATCCAGGCGGTCAACCACGGCACGGTGCCGCGCTACGCCTGGTTCCAGACCCCGCAGCCGTATCTGCCGCTGAAGATCGAGAACGGCATCGGCACCCTCACCAGCAGCGGCCGCGCCTTTGTGGCGGCCAAGCTGAACGGCGAGCCGCTGCCGAAGGAAGAGGTGGCGGTGCTGGTGAAGCCGGGCGAGACGGCCACCTTCGAGTTCTTTCTGCCGCACCAGCCCATCTCGCAGGAGCGCGCCGCCGCCCTGCTGCAGCAGGATTTCGCCGCCCGCCACGCCCAGTGCCGCGCCTACTGGATGGCGAAGCTGGCCACCGGCGCGAAGGTCAGTCTGCCCGAGGGACGCATCGACGAGATGGTGCGCGCCGGCCTGCTGCACCTGGATATTGTCAACTACGGCCTGGAGCCGGACGGCCCGACCACCGCGTGCATCGGCGTCTACTGCCCCATCGGCTCGGAAAGCTCGCCCATCATCCAGTTCCTGGACAGCATGGGCTGGCACAAGCTGGCAGAGCGCTCGCTGGAATACTTCCTCGCCAAGCAGCACGACGACGGCTTCATTCAGAACTTCGGCGGCTACATGCTGGAGACCGGCCCCGCGCTCTGGTCAATGGGCGAGCACTACCGCTACACCCGCGACAAGGCGTGGGTCAAACGGATCGAGCCGAAGCTGCTGCTGGCGGTCGATTTCATGCTGAAGTGGCGCGACCGCAACAAGACCGACGAGTTGCGCGGCAGCGGCTACGGCCTGATGGAAGGCAAAGTGGCGGATCCGGAAGATCCCTTCCGCTGCTTCATGCTCAACGGCTATGCCTATACGGGAATGCAGCGCGTGGCGGAGATGCTGGCGGAGGTTGACCCGGCGGAATCCGCGCGCGTAATGAAGGAAGCGGACGCCTTCAAGGCGGACCTGCGGCTGGCGGTCGAGCAGAACCTGGCCAAGTCGCCGGTGGTTCCGCTGGGCGACGGCACCTGGTGCCCGACCCTCGGCCCATGGGCGGAGGCGCGCGGCCCGGTGAGCCTGCTGACCGACGGCGAACGCTGGTCGACGCACGGCGCCTTCGTCTCCCGCGACGGGCTAATCGGCCCCATGTACCTGACCATCGCCGAGGTGCTGGAGCCGGAAGAGCAGATCACCACCTGGCTGCTCAATTACGAAGCGGACCTGATGAACACCCGCAACGTGACGATGAGCCAGCCCTATTACAGCCCGCACCCGTGGGCGCACGTGCTGCGCGGCGAGGTGAAGGCCTTCCTGAAGGAATATTACAACAACATGGCCGGCCTCGCCGACCGCGAGACGTATACCTTCTGGGAGCATTACTTCCACGCCAGCGTGCACAAGACGCACGAAGAGGGCTGGTTCCTCATGCGCACGCGCTGGATGCTCTGGAAGGAAGTCGGCGACACGCTGAATCTGCTGCCGGCCGTCCCGCGCGCCTGGCTGGCCAACGGCAAATCGATCACGCTCGACAAGGTCGCCAGCTACTTCGGCCCCGTCTCGCTGAACGTGCAGTCGCAGACAGATGTGGATCGCATCACCGCCGTGGTGACCTGCGACACCGATCGCAAGCCGAAGACCGTGGTGGTCCGCCTGCCCCATCCGGACGGCCGCAAAGCTACCCGCGCCATCGGCGGCATCTACGACCCGGCGGCGGAGACGGTGACCATCGCCAACTTCACCGGTAAGGCGGAAGTGACGCTGGACTTCTCGGACGCGGCATTGCACATGATTGCCTGATCTGCTGAATGAGATGAGCGCCCGGTCTTCCTGCTCAGGATGACCGGGCGCTTTTCTTTACCTGGAAGGTGACTTCATCATTCCGATATCCGGTACGCTGCCGGCACGTCGACCTGCACGATGAAATGCTCTGCATCATAATCGAATAACGTCGCCGCGGCAGAAGCATTCGACAGCACCATGCCGGCGCGCAGGCCGGGGAGGCGCGGAATGAGCACGGGGGCGCCAATGATGACTGGGCCCGAAAGCGTCAATACCTGACCCGCTAACACCGCCTGCGCCTGCCCGGCACGCTCCACCTGCTGCTTAACGACCGTCTGGCACAGCGGGCGTGCGGCGAGGGGGAAGACCAGCCGGCGGGTAAGCGTAATCTCCGAAGCCGGTTCCGGTTGCAGATAGACGCCCACCCAGTCCTCCGTGCGGCGGCACACCACCTTCGCCACTAGCGACGGGTCATACAGGCAGATCGTGCGGAAATAGCCATTATCCAACCGGATGGAGCCGGTAACGAGCAACGCCGTTCCGTCTTCCAAGCGCTCGTAACGGCTGAAGGTGCCGTTGCCATACTCTTCATGGGTGATGTCGCTGATATCCGGCTTCGTGGTGACCATCGGCTCCGGGTAAGCGCGCTGGTGCAGGTGCTGGGAATATACCAGGTTCTTCTTCGTCTTCCGCAAGGCATACCGCACCCCCGCGCAGAGCAGGTCACCGCGGCCATCCCACCCCGTGATCGCCTCGCGGTGCTCCAGCGTCAGCGGCAGGCCCGGCAGTACGGTGACGGTATGCTCGACCTTCACAGCACCGAGGTTGGCGGACCAGCGCAGCATGGGCAATCCGCCGCTCTCCACGGTCATGCCATGCACCCCGCCGGTATGCAGCGTCTCGCCGTCGCACAGCAAATAATCCGGCTTTGAAGCCGGGTAGCCCAGATGCGGGCAGCCGCCGGTATCGAGCACTTCGGGATAGTCGCTGGTCCACACCCAGCTCAGGTCGTTGCCGTGCCCGACGCGAAACAGGGCGGCGACTAGCGGGCCATGCAGGATGGCCACCCGTTTCGCCTCGCACTCGACGCCGTTAATACTGATCAGTCCGGCGTCGGCGCCGGCGCCGGTGATATCGGCTGCCACGCGCATAGGCATGGGGAAGGTGACGGTCAGTTCATCTCGGTTCTGCCACATCTGCTCAATTACAATATACGTGCCGTCACAGCAGAATGTGATCGGCTCCCCGTTCAGGTAAACGCCGGCCGCTTGCGTCCAGCCCGGCACGCGGATGCGCAGGGCAAAGGATACCGGTGATCCTGCGGTGACGTGGTAGCGCACTTCACCACGGACCGGGTAGTCGGATTCCTGCCGCACGCGTGTGGTCACACCCTCCGCCCACTCCACCGATACCTCGGCGGGCAGGATGAAGTGCACGGAGACGATCCGTTGCGCCTTGTCGACGGTAAATGTCTGCGCCAGCAGCTCCAGCAGGCCGTAGGCGCCTTCGTTATCGCAACAAATGTAATTATGCGAGCCGCGGTAACCCTGGTCGATGTCGCCCATCGCCGAAAAGCCGGCATCCTCTCCGCGATGCAGTTGCTGGAAGAGAAAATGATTGAAGAAGATGCGCTCGACCAGGTCCAGGTAAGGCGTTTCACCCGTCGCTTTCCAGAGCGCCAGGTTGAAGAGCATCCACCAGACCGTCTGGCAGGTCTCATCATGCAAGTCGCTCTCCCCGGGCGGGGCAGCAAACGCCAGTGATTCGCCGATCCCGCCGGTCACCATCTGTCGCTCGCGCATCGCCTGCCAGATCTGCAGCGCCCAGCCAAGGTATTTCCCGTCACCGGTCGCGCCGGCAAGCTGCACGAACCAGGCGCCGATCATGCCTGCCGCGGCCCCGTGCGCATGCAGGTCGAGCACCGTCAGTTGGATCTCGTCGGCGATTGCCACCGCTGCGGCACGATATGATGGGTCGCCGGTCGCCGCGGTCAGCTCGAGCAGGCGGCCGATCGCCAGTGCTTTATAATAATGGTGATTGACCGGGTGGCCCTCGGCAATGGTGCGGCCGATGGTCCTGGCCGCTTCCAGGTAACGTGCCTCTCCGGTATGCCGGTAACCGGCCAGCAACCCCATCAGCAGTTCTTCATGGTTGTAAACGGCAATCTGGTGCTGCGTATAATCGGCGTCTGTCTTCCCCGCGGCAATCAACCGCAACAGCTCCTCGCCGACCTCTTGGAACCCGGGGTGGGCCTTGCCGGTATGCTCCGCCCACAGTGCCTGGTTGCGGATCCAGCGCGCCGGGTGTTCGTAACCCCAGCCATGCGCGCCTGTCCACCAGAGAGAGGCGAACAGGTTGTCCACCGCTACCATCGCGCGCTCCAGCCGCTCCGCCAGCCAACCATGAGCGGTGACGTCTCGCAGGGTCAACTTTTCATGTTGAAGCTTCAGCATACGCAAGTCAATTCGTTTCGATAGCGATTTATCCTTCAGCGGTGGATGACCGGGGGAGGATTTCATGGTCGCTCGCGTAAATACCAATTAGTTCTGAATGTAGAGTTGGAGTATGCCGATGGCAATCTCTCTTTTTGATGTGCAAACCGGCTTCGGCTGCGCCCCAGGGCAGGCAGCGATCACCGCGGACGACCTCCGCGCGGAGATGCGCCGCCTGCAGATCGACCGCGCGCTGGCCTGCATCACGCCGGAAAATATGGAGTTCGACGTCCCGCTGGCCAACGAGATGCTCTACACGGCCTGTATGGCTGACTCCGCGCTGGTCCCCTGCCCCATCGTGCTGCCGAACAGCGGGCAGGATTACCTGCCGGAGCAGGAGCAGGTGGAGGAGGCGATGCGCCATGGCGCGGGCGCGGTCTTCATCCGCCCGGCGGCGGATTACTGGATTCTGGCGGAGTGGGTGTGCGACCGGCTGTTCACGCTGCTGGAGGCGCACCGCATGCCGGTCCTCTGCCTGGAGCGCATGGTGTCGCTCGAGCAGGTGGGTGGGCTGGCGGAGCGCTACCCGCGGCTGCCCTTCATCGTGGCGGAATCGGGTTACCGCCAGCAACGCATCCTGCTGCCGATGCTGGAAACCTTCCCCAACGTCTACCTCTCGACGGGCAACAATTACATCGTCTACAAAGGCATCGAGCAGCTCGTCGAGCGCGGCCTGACGGAGCGGCTGCTCTTCGGCACCGGCTTCCCGGTCAGCGACCCGATGGGCGGCATCACGCAGTTGATGTATGCGGAGATATCCGAGGAGCAGCGGCAGTTGATCGGCGCGGGGAACATGGACCGCCTGATGGGAGGGATCGTCCGATGAGCACGTTACTCGAAGCAGGCCGCGCCGGCCGCCCGATCACCGATTTCGACATCCTCGACCTGCATGGCCACGTCGGCCGCATCGGTTTCGCCCTTCCGGACCTTTCCATCGACGGGCTGGTCCGCCAGATGGACAAGGTGGGCGTGAAGAGCATTGTTGTGTCCCACATGCACTGCATGTCCGCCAACGTTGTCCACGGCAACCGCGAGGTGCTGGCGGCCATGCGCTCCTTCCCCGAGCGCATTCTCGGCTACATCAGCGTGTGGCCCTACCCGGACATTACCGAAGAAACCGCCTGGTGCATCGAGCAAGGCTTCACCGGCATCAAGGTGCATAACTGCAACGGCTTCCCCATCAATCACCCGGGCTACGACGGCAGCTACGCCCTCGCCAACGAGCACCGCTTGCCGATCCTTTTCCACACCTGGGGCGGCGAAGACGAGTTCGCGCAGATTCGCGACCTCTCCGCCCGCTTCCCGGAAACCAGCCTGCTGCTGGCCCACGCCGGGTGCGCGAACGAGGAAGGCTACCTGAAGATCGCCCGGGAGTGCCCCAACGTCTACCTGGACACCGCCTTCAGCCGTTCCCCGCGCGGCCTCTTCGAACGCCTAATCGCCGGCGTCGGCGCGGAAAAGGTGGTGTGGGGCTCGGACGCCTATTTCTACACCCAGTCCAGCCAGGTCGGCAAAGTGCTGGGCGCGAAGATCAGTGACGAGGAGAAGCGGCTGGTGCTCTCCGGCAACGCCCAGCGCATCCTGGGTCGAAGACGATAAGCCGGAACGCAGGCGAGACGGCTGCGCTCCGGCATGGTATACTTGCGCCGATGAATCCACTCCAACATGAATCACCGGAACCGCTGCCGCTGCTGATCGCCGCTCTCCCGCCGCGCGTGCTGCTTGAGATCATCAAGGCGGATAAGAACCTGTGCAAAACCGTGCTGCAGGGCTTCACCCCGCGCCCGGCGTCGCTGGCGCACGGCGTGGTGCGCGGGCGGCTGGAGCAGGAGATGACCCGCTACCCGGAGCTGGCGTCCTTCTTCTTCAGCACCTGGAAAGAGATTTACGGCGGCCTGCTGGCGGATCTGAACGCTCCCGAGCTCACCCCCGACGTCGCGTCGCTTTCCCCGCTGCTGCAGACCTACGGTGAATGCGTATTACAGTATGCCCTGCTGCATGCCGACCGCGAGGAGGTGCGCGCCTGGGCTGATCGCATCACCCAGATCGCCGCGCAGCAAGGAACGAAATTAAAGCCTGTACCGGCAGTGACGGACGTTCCCCTTGCCGATGGCGCCGATCCCCGGCTGGCCGAAACGCAGCGCGCGCTGCAGGCGCTGCGGACCCGGCATGAAGATTTGCAACGTGAGCTGAATGAGCTGAAGCAGCAATACCAGCTCCTCTCCGCGCGGGAATCCGAGCTGCGCCGGCAATACGAGGCGACGGAAGCCCGGCTGGAGCGCGAAGGCCGGCGCGCCCGGCGGGCGGAGGAGAATGCCGTCGCCCTGCGCAAGGAGATCAAACAGACAGAGATACCGGCCGATGCTGTCGAACCGGCGCCGCCTTACGAGCTGATCGCCGCCGTCGAGGAAGCGCTCGCCGCCCTCCAGCGCGGCCTGGGTCGCCTCCCCGTGCCGGAGCAGGAATTCCTGCCGCAGCGTCCGACAAAACCGCCGACCCCGCCGGCAAAGCGCGCTCCGCTGCCGCCGGCGGCCGACCCGGCCGTCACGCTGCCGATGGGCCGCACCAAGCACACCTACCGCGCCAGCCAGGTGCGTCAGGCGATTGCGCTGAATGACGAGGATTTCCTGAAGCACCTGCGCGATGGACTCGCCAAGCTGGCGAAAACGCCGGAGAAGGAGCGCGAGGCCGTCGACACGCTGGTGAAGGCGGGCATCCCCGCCCCCCTGCTCACCGGCCCGCTGCACCCCGCGGTGGTAGACGGCAGCAACATCGCCAACATGAGCCGCTCCAGCCGCGGCAAGCTGGCCTACATCGCGCAGATCCGCCGCGCCTCCTGGGAAGAGGGGTATTTCCCGGTGATCGTAATCGTCGACGCCAGCCTGCGCCACCAGATCGACCAGCCGGACGAGCTGATGAACATGGTGGAGCGCGGCGAGATCCGCATGGCCACACCCGGCACCTCCGCCGACCCGCTGCTCATCGAGGAGACGAACGCGCGCGGCGCCACGCTCATCACCAACGACCGCATGATCGACTGGCCGGACGCGAAGAAGCTGGAAAAGCGCCACGTCGAGCAGGACCGCGATTCCGTGCACCTGGGGAATTTTCACAACTCCGCACAGTGGTTTTGAGTTCGGCCGGGGGACTGACCTCGAACCTCCACCCGCAACCAAGCCTCCACTCGGCAGAGGGTCAGTCCCCACGTTCAGGTCAGCTCTCCGATACATGGGGACAGACCCTCTAGCGGGCTTTGTCATCTTCCTACCAGGCATCAGATTCGAGGTCTGTCCCCAAACAGCGCCTGCGCCTCTTCGATCAACGCCAGGCAGTTCTCCAGTGGCACGTCATCCTGGATGGCCTGTGCAGGCGACAGAAGGTAGCCGCCGCCCTTGCCCAACAGCGCGGCCACCTCACGCACTTCGCGACGCACGTCCTCCGGCGAGCCCTGCGGCAGCGTCTGCTGCGTGCTGATGCCGCCCCAGAAGGTGAGGTTGGCGCCGAAGCGGGCTTTGATCTCGCGGATATCCATGCACTCCGGCTGCACGGGGTTGAGCACCTGCACGCCCATATCGACCACGTCGGGCAGCACATCGAAGATATTGCCGCAGGAATGCAGGAAGGCGTATTTCCCCGCCTCGCGCACGCGCTTGAATAATCGGGCGTGGCGCGGACCGATGTAGCGGCGCCAGTTCTCCGGCCCCATCAGCAGCGCCTGCTGGCTGCCCCAGTCGCACCCCAGCAGGATGCCGTCCACGTCCGCGCTCAACACCATCTCCAGCATCGCCAGGTCCGCGGTGGCGATGCGCTCGAACAGCGCCTCGCAATATTCCTCGTTCACCTGCATGTCCACCAGCAGGTTCTCCATGCCGCGCGCAAACCAGGCCTTCTCGAAGAGCGAGGCGTAGTAATAAACCAGCAGGAAGCCGTCGGTCGTCTCGCGCAGGCGGGTGATATTTTCATAATAATCGTTGAAACTGCCGATCCCGCGCACGTCCGGCACTCGCGCCGGAGCGTCGAGGTCGTACTGCCCCTCCGGATAGTTCACGAACTCCCACCACGGCGCCCCCACCCCGCGGACACAGTTGCCGATCGCCTGGTCCAGGTCCGCCGTACCGTAATGCGCCGCCAGCATCTCCGCCGTCTCGCCGGTAAAGGAGATGGCATACGGAATTCGCCCCGTTTCTTCATGGGCGATGGCTTTACAAACCAGTTCACGACGTGTCAGCGACATGGGAACCTCCGGGTTTTGGTATCGTGCTCTGTATTCCTCCGGCAGCCGGTATTACCTTCTTCGTTTTCATCCTCGTTGGGCACGGAAAACAAACCTATTGCCACGTGACCGGTATATCCGGCCGCGGCGGCGCGAATTGATACTCCACCGTCGGATACCCCACCGCCAGCACGGCATACACTTCATGACTGGCCGGCAGCTTCACCAGATTCCGCAGGGCCGGCATGCGCCCGAAGGGCGGCAGCAGGAAGCCGATCATGCAGGTGCCCAGTCCCAGCGCGGGGGCGGCGAGCATGCCGGCCATCGCGGCTAATTGACAGTCGTCGTGCCCGCACACCGCCGTGCGCTCCGCGTGAAGGATAAGGGCGCCGGGGGCACGGTAGAGGATCGGGTCTTCGCCGTCATGCACCAGCCGGCAGATCGCCCCCAGCTTCTCCGCGTTCCCGCGCAGTTGGGTCAAGCCGTCCTTGCCAATGACCAGGCGCAACACCAGGCGGTTCAGCGGCGTGGCGAGCAGGCGCAGTAAGCCTTTATAAAATCCTGCCGTCATTTGGGTCAAGGCCTGCAGCTTCTCGGGATCGGTGACCACCATCGCCTGTACCGGCCGCGCATTCATGCCGCTCGGTGCCAGCGCCATCTGTGCCAGCAACGCCTCCCACTGCGCGCGTTCCACCACGCGCTCGTCGAAGTGACGCACGGAGCGCCGGGAGGACAGCAACTGCTCAACCGACTCCGATGACGGCACACTCACCGGGCGCAAGGATTCCGCCGGAAAGCCCGGATGCCGCACCGCGCCGTGCGCGCAGACGGCGGCGCAATGGCCGCACTGCAGACAATATTCCCGCGGCACCTCCTGCACGCCGGACACCCCGCCGAAGCGCACCAGCGGGCACACCCGGCCACAGGCGCCGCATTGCCGGCAGTGGTCGGCGTCAATCTGAATGTAGCTGGCAACCGTCATGCCATAAAAGTAACACAGAAGCCCAACCTCGCCTAGGTGCTTGTATATGACTCGATCATCATGCCGGTCGGTGGTCGAGTAGGCAGGAGAGCCTTTTCGCCTCTTTCCGCAGTGCTCGCACCGTATCGAAACCACCTCGGATATAGGTCAACCTTGCGGAAACGGGCGTTATGGAAGAGGTGGTCTCGATACGGCGCGGCAACGACGGAAAGAGTCGGGAAGGCTTACTTGCCTACTCGACCACCGGACCGGGCGTTATTATCTGGAATTCAGTATTGATTCGTCAAAAACAAAAGTGTGCGACAACGAACGAAATCCATTCTTCCAACCTTCCAATCTTCCAACCTTCCACCCCTCCAATCTTCCATTCGTTTCGCTCCTCGGGTATAATGAAGATGCGTTATGCTCACTGAACTCTACATCGAGAACTTCGCGCTCATCGATAAGCTCACCGTCGCGTTCGCGTCCGGGTTGAACATACTCACCGGCGAAACGGGGGCGGGTAAATCCATCGTCATCGATGCCATCAACGTGTTGCTGGGCGAACGGGCGGGCACCGACCTGGTGCGCACCGGCACGCCGCGCGCCATCCTGCAGGCCGTCTTCGATCTCACCGATGCCCCGCACCTGCTGCCGGCGCTGGCGGAGTTGGACGTGGAGCCGGAGGACGGCCTCATCATCTTCAGCCGCGAGGTGGCGCGCGAGGGCCGCAACCTGGCGCGCATCAACGGCCGCACCTGCCCGGTCAGCGTCATCCGCCAGGTGGGCGACCTGCTGGTGGATCTGCACGGCCAGCATGAGCACCAATCACTGCTGCGGGAAGAGCATCACATCGCCTTCCTCGATGCGCTGGGCGATGCCGATTTCATCCACGCGAAGGCGGAAGTGGCCGAACTGGCCCGCCGCCGTAGCGCCTTGCTGCAGGAGTTGCACGGCCTGCAGTCCGACGAGCGCGACCGGCTGCGCGCCATCGACCTGCTCTCCTTCCAGGTGCAGGAGATCGAGAAGGCTGCGCCTACTCCTGGCGAAGAGGAAGAGCTGACAACGGAGCGCAGCCGGCTGGCGAATGCCGAGAAGCTGCACGCCGCCGCCTCCGCCGCGTATGGGCTGCTCTACGAAGGTGAGGAAGGCCGTTCCGTGCTCGACGCGCTGGGCGAGGCGGAGATGCAGTTGGCCGGTCTGCTCCGCTACGACGAAAGCCTGGAGCCGCTGGTCTCGGCCCTGCAGGCGGCGTCAGTGCAGATTGCCGACGCTTGCCACGAGCTGGGGGATTACCGTGACCGCGCGCAGTTCGACCCCGAGCGTCTGGAAGAGGTAGAGGAGCGGCTGGCGTTGCTCGGAACGCTCAAGCGGAAATATGGCGAAAGCATCGATGCGGTAGTGGCCTATGCCGAGGAGAAACGGGCAGAGCTGAACCGCCTCTCGCACCACGAAGAACGGCTGGAGGAGCTTGGAGCGGAGATCACCCGCGCCGAAAAGGTGCTGGCCGAGCGCGCATTGCAGCTCTCCGCCTCCCGTTCGGCGCTGGCGGCACGGCTGGCGGCGGACGTGCAGGCCGAGTTGGCGGAGCTGGGCATGCCGAAGGCCGTCTTCACCATCGACATCAGCCGGCAGCCCCTGGATCACGGCTTACCCGTCGGCGGCGCGCGGGTGGCGGTCACCACGCAGGGCATCGACGTTGTCGCCTTCCACATCTCCGCCAACCCCGGCGAGCCGCCCAAGCCGCTGGCGAAGGTCGCCTCCGGTGGCGAGCTGTCGCGCGTCATGCTGGCGTTGAAGGCAGTCTCCGCCCGCGGAGCCGGTGTGCCCACGCTGATCTTTGACGAAATCGACACCGGCATCGGCGGCCGCACCGCTGAAGTGGTGGGCGAGAAGCTGGCGCAGGTGGCGCGCCACGCCCAGGTCATCAGCGTCACCCACCTGGCGCAGCTCGCCTTCTACGCCGACCGGCACTTCCTGCTGGAAAAAGAAACGGTCGACGAGCGCACCTTCAGCCGCATGCGCGAGTTGACTGGCGACGACCGTGTGGAAGAGCTCGCCCGCCTGCAAGCCGGCGGCCGCGTCAGCGACGCCGTACTCTCCCATGTCAAATCCGTCCTCGAAGAAATCCACGGGCAGAAGAACGGGACGCTGTTCTGATTGTCTGAACCTTCATTCGTCGGATTCAAGGATTACAGGATTAGAATCCCTAATTTAAAGAAGAATTCATCTTCTATAAACTGTGGCCAGCCGGTTTTCCTTCCTTCACGCTATAATCAGGCTTCCCGAGATAGTATCAATCCTGAAATCCTTGAATCCGACGAATCAAGGTTCAGACCAGTACCTCTTCTTATCATTCTCATCTTTTTTCTCGCAATCTAATACGCTTTACTGTACTGAGCTTTCGTTAAGCGTTATAATGCTTGCAGTGGGAGCGACCGGCAATTCTACTCCATACCGCGCAGCACGCTCCCGTATCATCGCCGTCATCATACGCAACACTTTTTCCAACGGTCGAATCGTTGGCCCAGGACATTATTCATGAGATACGTGGTTGCCTTCTTCACGCTTGCAATGATTTTTATGCTGCCCGTCACCGGCCTGGCGGCAGACGAAGTGACGAAAGATAAGGCCGACACGGCGCTGGATATCACGGCTTCGGAGCACGGCTGGACGATCCACGCGGTCAGCGTGGATGCCCACGAGCTGCTGACCGGCTTTGCGGCGCAGGCGCATCTGCAGCTCATCGTGGACGATGCGCTCAAGCGCCGCATCACCATCCATATCGTGGACAAGCCGGCGCTGGAGCTGCTGAAGGTGATCGTGGATGCCTACGGGTTCGCTTGGGCGGAGGTAGACGGCCTGAACATCGTCTCCGAAGGCATGCCGCGCTCGCCGTCGTCCTACCTGTTGTCGGATATCGCCTCGGTCACCACCAAATACGTCACCCCGTCGCAGGCGTGGGCGCTGCTGCCCACCTTCCTGCAGGGCGAGGTGAAGATCAACACCGATCAGAACGCCGTCATCCTCTCCGGCCCCAAGCCGGTGCTGGACAAGTTCCGCGCGGACGTCGGGCGCTTCGACATCCCCGCCGCGCAGATCATGCTGAACGTCGACGTGGTGGAGTTCACCAACATGGACACCGACACATTTTCAGCGCTGCTGAGCTACGACAACGATAAGTTCGGCATCTCCACCGATTCGTTGACCGGAGAATCGACGTTATCGGCGCTGGCCTTTCTGCCCACCAATTTTACCGCCCGCCTGCAGGCCCTCGTCGAGCACCATAAGGCACGGGTGCATGCCAACCCGCGCATCGCCACCGTCAGCGGGCGCGGCGCCAGCATCTTCATCGGGCAGCAGCAGTATCTGACGAATCCGGTAAACCTCCCGTCCGGCTCCTCTTATTCCATTGACGCGGGCGTATCGCTGTCGATCACGCCGCTCACCGGCGGCGACGGCGAGATCATTATCGACCTGTCTGAAGAGGTCAGCACGCTCAGCGCGCCCGACGCCGTCACCGGCTTGCCGACGAAAACCACCCGTTCCGCCAACAGCACCATCCGCGTGCGCGACGGGCAGACCATTGTCATCGGCGGGCTGCGCCAGGCGGAGGACCGCTCCACCCGGCACGCCATCCCGGTATTGAGTAAGCTGCCGCTGGTCGGCAACTTCTTCCGCTCGAAACGGACCGAGACCACCATGGTCGACCTGGCGATCTTCATCACCGCGCGGACGCTGAGCCAGACCGGGCACCTGCCCGCCGCCGAGGAAGAACAGCTCAAGCAGAAGATTGGCATCGAGGAGAAACCGACAAAATGATGCGGTGGCTGCTGCCGATGCTCATGCTGGCGATCCTCTGGCTGCCGCGCCTCGCCGCGGGGCAGACGCAATCCTATTGCCAGTTTCAGGGGGTGACCGTCACCCGCGTCAGCAACGGGTTGCGCATCAGCCTGAAGGCGGATGGGGTGATCGAGGCGGATTCCGATCGCTGGATGCGCTGGGGTTGGTATCAACGCATCCCCATGAACCTGACCAATATGCGCGGCGGGGCGGCCTCAATCATCACTATCGGGCAATACCCGATCAGCCATATCGAGTTCACCCCGCTGGAAGGCGCGAAAAATGGCGTCGGCATGCGCTGCACGCTGGTCTTCGCGAAGGAGGCTTGGCTGGCGGCGTTCAACAGCCCGCAGGACAACTTCGACGACAGCTACTATCAATGGTGGGATACCGTGCCGCGCGTGATGATCAAGCGCACGCAGCAAGGCAACGAGCTGCTGATTATGATCATCAGCGACAAGCCGGTCCCCCCGGTGCCGGCAGAGATTGAGAATCCCAAAGTGCAGCTTGATATGAGCGGCACAGCGGACAAGTTGACGCTGCACGCCCTGAACGCCGACCTGCGGGAAGTGATCGAGCGCATCTCGGACCAGACCGGTAAAACGATCTACCTCAGCGGGGAGATCGTGCGCAAGGTGACAATGCACCTGGAAAACATCTCGGTCGAGCGGCTGCTGGCGGCGCTGGCGCGTGGCTACGCGCTGTCGTATGCCGACCGGGAGGGGGCGTATTATCTCAGCCCGGGCTCGGGTGACAGCGCGGCCGGCTATTGGGCGACCACCATGCGCACCATCCCGCTGCAGTATCTCGCGCCCGGCGACGCCCGTTCCATGCTGCCGGATACACTGTTGTCATACATCACGCCGAACGAGGATGCGCATGCCGTCACCGTCACCGGAGCGCCGGCACTGGTGGAGAAGATTACGCGGGATCTGCGCGCCATCGACCAGCCGCCTTACCATTGTCAGTTGCGCGCGTGGGTGATCTCGGATGAATCCGGCAATGATGGGCTGCTGGATGTCATCGCGAAAGTCATCGGGGGCGATACCTCCGTCGGGGTCGGCGGCAGCGGCGATATCGCGATCGAGCACGTGCCGGCGGAACCCGATCAACTGCTGGCGAAAATCAAGGCGCTGTCCACCTCGAAAACCATGACCGTGCAGGCCATGCCGATGATTCAAGTGGCGAACGGCAAGTATGCGAACCTGTTCATCGGCAACACCATCTATTACTGGACGGAGCCGGACGCGCAGCTGAATTCCGTGGACGCCGGCACCCGCCTGCGGGTGACGCCGCTCACCAGCGGGGAGTGGATCACCGTCGACTATCGCGCGGAGGACCGCTACCTGCGCGAGCGGAACGATCTTGGCCCGCTGGTCATGAAGCGCACACTGACCGGCACCATCCGCATCCACACCGGCGACACACTGCTCGTTGGCGGGCTGCAGATGGATACCAGCGAGCTGCGGCGCGGGAAGCTGCTCTCGCCGAAGTGGCCGTTCACCGTTGCCGTCAACAGCCGGCGCATCCGCCAGCAAGTCTGGGTGCTGCTGAAGGCGGAGGCGATGTTGAATCCGATCGGTCTGCCGGATACACGCGCGAGTGAAAAGCCCGCGCTCCGGCAAAGGGAACAACCATTATGAGACTTCTGCAATCATACGCTCTCCTATTCTTGCTGCTCGCGGCCGCCGGCCTGGTCCGCGCGCAGGCGTATTGCAACATCACCGAGGTGAAGTATAACGCGCTGAGCAACGGCATCCAGATCCTGGTGAAGTCCGACGGCATGCTCACCTTTCGCTGGGAATCCGGCGGCAGCGGAGAGACCAGCAAGGCTGTCGTCCGCTTCCCCGGCGCGCGTATCGGGGTGGAAAAAACCCTGTATAACGTCGACCTGGAGCCGGTGAGCACCGCGCAGTTGATGATTCCGCAGGACGCGGAAAACGGCCTGGGAGTGCAACTGCAAGTCGTGATGACGCAACCTTCACAGGTGGAGGCCAGTTTAAGCGATGACCGGCTGACCTTCATGCTGACCGTGAAGGGACAGCGCACCGTGGAGACGATCAATCGCACCAACGGGAGCGAGGCTGCGCCGAAGATGGGCACGGTGGCGGTAACCGCGAAGGATGGGCTGATCACCGTGCGCGCGGTGAAGGCGAATATCCACCAGGTGGTGTCGGAGATTGCCCGCCAGAGCGGCATCAGCGTGGCAGTGGACGACGCGGTGAAGCATGACATCAGCCTGAATATCACCGACCGCAAGCCGCTGGACGTGCTCAAGGGCATTGCCGCCGGTTACGGGCTGGCATTCTCCGCCGTGGGCGACGTCTACATGTTGAGCGAAGGCGTGCCGGCCGACATCTCCACTTATCAGCGCAGCGGCACCGAATCTTTCGCGATGAAATACCTGAAGGCCGGCGACGCCAAGTCGCTGCTGCCGTCCTTCCTCTTCAAATACGTGCACGATAATCCGGAGCAGAACGCGGTGGTCGTCACCGCGCCTTCGCAGATGCTGGAGAAGATCGGCCGCGACCTGAAGTCGGTGGACATCCCGCCGCCCACCATCATGATCGAGTGCGCGGTGGTCGAGCTGACCGACACCACCGACCTGGAGAAGGCCTTCCGCTGGGACTATGCCGGTCGGGAACACGAAATCGGCGTCAACACGACCACCGGCGTGACAACCTACCACCAGATCGACACCACGGACGGTTTGCTTTCGGCGATTGCCGATACCGTCCAGCTGAAGGCTTGGATGAAATATATGATCACCAATGGCCGCGCCAAGGTGGACGCCCATCCCTCGATGGCGGCGGTCAACGGCAAATACGCGGAGATCTTCATCGGCTCACAGCGCTTCATCCGCGTGCAGTTCACCAGCTCCGGCGACACCCAGGAGCGCCTGGAGACGGTGCCCGTCGGCATCCGGCTGAACATTACCCCCTCCACCGGCGGCAACGGCGAGATCACCAGTTGGGTGAAGGTGGAAGTCTCGAACATCGTGCAGATCGACCCGGAGACCGGCGTACCGCTGCTGGGCAGCCGCCGCGCCGAAACCACCCTGCGCACGCGCGACGGCGAGACCATCATCATCGGCGGCCTGACCCAACGCCAGGCCGACGAGACGAACAGCCGCGTCCCCCTCCTCGGCAACCTGCCCGGCATCGGCGGCCTCTTCCGCGGCAAGTCGAAAGGCAAAAGCAACACCGAGCTGGTCATCCTCATCCGCCCCCGCCTGCTCGATGAAAACGGCCAACTGCCCGCCGACGACCCGATCAGCATCCGCAGCCAGAAGCTGCAACAGGAGAACGGGGTGGAGGAGAAGAAGCCGTAACCGCGTTTCATTAAATCGTAGGGCACGGAGGCCTCTCCGTGCCCTGGCTCCGAATTTATGCGCGCCACCGAACCATTTGATCAGGGTTTGACAGCGTAGCCGATTGTCGAAAACAGGCACGGAAAGGCCTTCGTGCCCTACGAGATTGGGAAAGAGCGACCAATCATCTCCCGCGTCTCCTCCAACCACGCCCGTCGTTGCGCCAGGTCGCTGGTCACAATCACGTTGAACATCCGCCGTTCGCAGGTGCGGATGCCGCAGAGATTGAAGAGACAGCGCTTCCAGATGAGTTCCAGCGGGTCACCGAAGGACGTGCGCTCACGCTCATCCGGAGTGTTCGAGGTGTTGAAGACGAGAGCGGCTTTTACCTTGAGCAGGCCGACGGGGACGCCTTCGCCCTGATCGCCTTCATCGAAGCGATAAGCCAATCTCGGACGGAACACGCGGTCTACCCATCCTGTCAGGATGGCGGGCGGCTGGCCCCACCAGTTGGGGTGGACAATCACCAGCCCATCGGCATGCGCCAGTTCATCGCAATGCCGCTGGATCTCCGGCGGGACGTCGCCGCCTTGCGGAATCTCCGCTGCCGGCATGACCGGGTTGAAGCCTTCCCGGTATAAGTCGTGCAAGACCACCGTATGCCCGTTGCGCCGCAGCGTCTCACAGGCGGCGCCGGCGATGGCGTGATTGAAGCTCCCCGGGTCGGGATGCGCGAGGATGACGAGGATATTCACCGGTTATATCACTTCCTGCATGCCGGCGGCATGCACTACGGCGTTATACCGGTGATTCGACAGCGAGCAGCGGATTCCTACGGCCCCCCCGGCGTTCCCTCAATCCGGCGCCGCAGGTTTTCATAGTCATCGGTGCTGATCTCCCCCGCGGCCAGCCGGCGGTTGAGGAGATCGATCGGCGTGCCGGTGGCGGTGGCGCGGGTGGGCGTCTGCGCGGCGATGTAACGAATCAACAGCACCAGACCGGCAATGATCAATCCCCAGAACACCAGCATGCCGATCAGCATCACGATCCACCATCCCGCCATATATCCGGGACCGTAGCCATGCATCATCGGAACTCCTTTCCCATATCTCAACAAGCCGGAACTAAAAGACCAGACCCTAAGCGGCAAGCTGATCATCTGAATTCACGACACGTATATAAATTTAAGGGCGAAAGTATCACGCGGCCTGTTGATCTTCCGGCAGCGGCGGATGCTTCACGTGAAAGACCGGCTGGCCGGATTCCACCCATGCTTTCAGGCCGTCGGCAAAATCGAGTACATTGATGAATCCGAGCTGCAGCAGGATTTTCGTCGCGGTCGGGCTGGCCGTGCAGTCAAGACTGGTGCAGTAGACGATGATCTGCTCTTCCTTGCCGAACAGCAACGGCGCCAGCTCGCGCAGGTTGGGCAGCGGTACGTTGATCGACCCGGGGATGCGGATATGCTCGTAATGCTCGTGGTTGAGGACATCCACCAGGATGATCGGTTCACCGCGCCGGCGCTTGTCTACCAGCTCCTCGAGGTTGATCTCGCGCACCAGGGATTCCGCGCCTTCCATCGCCGCCTGCCTTTCCATCCTGTATGTACCCATCATCGCGGGAAGCTTGTTCACCGCTGTCACAATTTCGCGACGCCGTGCCCGTTCCGGTCCATCTTTATGCCGTTCGCTCGCCGTGCGCGGTGTAGCATGAAGGACAATGAGGAGGCACGTTCATGGCGATACGGGTGGGGATCAATGGGTTCGGGCGCATCGGCCGCCTGGTGCTGCGCGCGGGGTTTGACCGTGAGGAGCTGGAGTTCGTGGCGGTGAACGATGTCGCCGACGCGGAGACGCTGGCCTATCTGTTACAATTCGACTCGGTGCACGGGCTGTCCGATTTCGACGTCGAGCAGACGGACGAAGGGTTCAGTCTCGATGGCCACGACATTGCCGTATTCGACAAAAAGGTGCCGTCCGAGATCCCCTGGCGCGACCTCGGCGTGCAGATGGTGATCGAGGCCAGCGGCCACTTTGAGAAACGAGAGGAAGCCGCTGCCCACCTGGCCGCGGGCGCGAGCAAGGTGGTCATCACCGCCCCGGCTCACGGCGCCGATGCCACCTTCGTCTACGGCGTCAACGACGACAGCTACGATCCGGGACGGCACCACGTGGTCTCCACCGCCTCCTGCACGACGAACGCGCTGGCCATCGTCACCCGCGTCCTGCATGACAGCTTCGGCATCAACAAGGCCTTCGCTCTCGCCGTGCACGCGTATACCAACAGCCAGGCGCTGCTCGACTCGCCAAAGGGTAAAGGACACCTGCGCCGCGCCCGCGCCGCCGCGCTCAACCTGGTGCCCACCTCCACCGGCGCCGCCAAGACCATTGACGAGGTGGTGCCCGAAGTGAAGGGACGGCTGGCCGTCATGGCCATCCGCACCCCCCACCCCGACGGCTCCATCCTCGACTTCACCGCGCTGCTCGACCAGGAAGTCGACGCCGATGCCGTCAACGACGCCTTCTACGACGCCTCGGAGACGGAGCGGCTGCAGGAGGTGCTGCTGGTCTCCAACGACCCGCTGGTCTCCACCGACATCGTCGGCGTCTCCTTCACCACCATCATCGACGCGGAGAGCACCATGGCGATGGGGAATATGGCAAAGGTGCTGGCCTGGTACGACAACGAATGGGGCTACAGCATGCGCGTCGTCGATATGGCGGCGAAAATGGCGGGAATAATGATGGGCGGCTGAGGCGGAAACGGTAGGAATCCCTCCTCCGGGTGTTGAAGATACGGGAGGAGGTAACTGACTCGTGACTGAACAGCAAGTGGCCGCTCCCGAGGCGACCGTTATACCCTTGACCCCGATCCGCAAAGCCATTGCCGACCGCATGGTGCTGAGCAAGACGACGATCCCGCACGCCTACGTGATGATGGACATCGACATGACCGCCGCGCTGCGCTTCCGTGAGGCGTTCAACGCCGGGCAGAGCGAGGTGCGCATCTCCGTCAACGACCTGGTGACGAAAGCCGCCGCGCTCGCGCTGCGCCAGGTGCCCGCGCTGAACGCCACCTATGACGACGGCGCGGTGACGATCCACCCGGCGGTGAACGTGGGCATCGTGGTGGCCATCGAGGGCGACGAAGGCATCCTGGTGCCGGTGCTGCCGAACACCGACACGCTGCCGCTGCCCGCCCTTAGCCAGGAGACGCGTGCGAAGGCGGAGCTCGCCCGCAAGAAGCGCCTGCGCGCCCGCGACAGCATGGGCGGCACCTTCACCCTTTCCAACGTCGGCATGTTCGGCGCCACCTACCTCATCGCCGTGGTGCAGCCGCCGCAGGTGGGCATCCTCGGCGTGGGCGCGGTGACGAAGGTGCCCGCGGTCGACGGCGACCAGATCGTCATCAAGTCGGTGATGGGCGTCGCCCTCTCCTTCGACCACCGCGCGGTGGACGGCGCCGTTGCCGCCAAGTTCGTCGCCGCGCTCAACGCGATCCTGCAGCAGCCGGAACAACTGGCCTGATGCTGATGGGAAGCCGGTTCCCCGCCGGCTTCCCCACCCCGCTTGTCGCGCTCCGCGTGCGCTGTCATCTCACCCGCGCAAACGGCCCGGTTTGCTCCCACGTCCCCGGGTGAAACTGCCCGTGGGGGATGACTATGGCTCAACAGCATGAAGGGAAGCAGCCGCGCAGGCGGAGTCGGATCAGGATCGTCGTTCTCACCCTCATCGGCGTGATCGTTTTGCTGGCGGCCGGGCTGTCCATCGCCGGGGGGCAGTATCACGGCCCGCGCGATCTGGACGCGGTGACGGTGGCGATGCCCGGCGTGCCGCTGTTCCCGTTTGCCGATGTCGCGCCATCAAACCGCCTGGCCCAGCGCCTGCTGGCGGTGCCGCTGCTGCTGATGCGCCTGCAGGGGGTACACGAGGCGGAGGCGGTGCTGCTGCAGGTGCCGGCGGATCGCGAGTTCGTGCTGGACTGGTATCGCCGGGCAGCGCCGTATCAGGACTGGGTCAAGCTGCAGGAAGCGCCGTCCAACGGCGGCACGCGGTTCGTCTACCTGCGCAACCGCGAGGTGCTGCAGATCATCGTCGGGCGCACGGTGAACGGGATGGTCACGCCGATCGAGCTGATCTACCTGGACGGCGTCTCCGACCGCCAGATCACGCAGCTGCAGGCGCAGGGGCGTGTCGGCGTGCAGTAGACGCACCCGAGGAAATCGACTAGACTGGGAGGCGGAGCAAGCACCATGCCATCCGATCCACAGCAACTCGGTCCATCCACCCGCGCCATCCACGGGGGGCAGACGCCCGACGCCGGCGCCGACGCGGTGGCGACGCCCATCTACCAGACGGCCGCCTTCACCTTCGACTCCGTCGAGCAGGCGGTGGCGCGCGCCGCGCATCTGGAGGAGGGGTACGTCTACACCCGCATGGGGAACCCCACCATCGAGGCGCTGGAGGCCAAGCTGGCGCTGCTGGAGGGCGCGGAGGCGTGCGTGGCGTTCGGCTCCGGCATGGGCGCGGTGAGCGGGCTCTTCCTCGGCCTCTGCGGCGCGGGCGAGCACGTGGTGTGCTCCGACAGCCTCTACGGCGCCACCTACAGCCTGCTGACCGGGCCGCTGAAGCGCTGGGGGCTGGGTGTCAGCTTCGTCGACGCGCGCGAGCCGGGCAACGTGGCGCGCGCCATCGGGCCGGACACGCGGCTGGTCTACGTGGAGAGCCCGTCCAACCCCACGCTGCGGCTGGTCGACCTGGAGGCCGTCGCGCAGGTCGCGCACGACCGCAACGTGCTGGTGGCCATCGACAACACCTTCGCCACCTCCGTCAACCAGCAGCCGCTGGCGCTGGGGGTGGACCTGGTGCTCTACAGCGCCACCAAGTACATCAGCGGGCATGGCGACACGCTGGGCGGCGCGGTGCTGGGGTCGAGCGACGTGGTGCGCCGGGTGCGCTCCGCGGAGATCCTGGGAGGCGCCACCTTGAGCCCGCTCAACGCCTTCCTGCTGCTGCGCGGGGCGATGACGCTGCCGTTGCGGGTGGAGCGCCACAACGCCAACGCGCTGGAGGTGGCGCGCTGGCTGCAGGAGCACCCGCGCGTGCTGCGCGTGCACTACCCCGGCCTGGAGAGCCACCCGCAGCACGACCTGGCGCGCGGGCAGATGCGCGGCTTCGGCGGCATGGTCAGCTTCGAGGTGGAGGACGACGAGACCGCGCGCCAGGTCATCAACGCCGTCCGCCTCTTCCACATCGCCCTCAGCCTGGGCGACACGCGCAGCCTGGTCTCGCAGCCCGCCAGCATGTCCCACCGCGGCGTCTCCCCGCGGGACCGCGCCACCGCCGGCATCACCGGCGGCCTCATCCGCCTCTCCATCGGCCTGGAGGACGTGGCCGACCTGATCGCCGACCTGGCGCAGGCGCTGGAGGCCTGATCCCCGCAGATCCCCGGCCGGGGCAACATTTCCACGCTCAACCCGAGCGTGAAATTTTTCCGCCTTCGGGGCAAATGTTTCCCGCGCGGGCGGCCAGTCGTCGACGTAACGGATGCGGATCACGTCGGCCTCGGGATCGGGCGACGGCGCGGCGGCACCCTCCTCGCGCCAGTCGTTCTCGTAGATGACCACCACCCGGCGCGTGCGGCGCCGAGCCAGGCGTTCCAGCCGGGTAATGCGGGTAGCGAATTGGGAAAACATGGTAACCTGCCTTATGGATAGATGGATGGGTGGAAGGGTGGAAGGGTGGAAGGATGGATGATGGCCAAAGCTTGTTAAGTCTTCCATTCATCTCGTTCTCCAATCTTATGATTGGTATGAGAGTCAGAGTCAGAGTCAGAGTCAGAATCAGAATCAGAGTCAGAGTCAGAGTCAGAGTCAGAGCATTAGCATGAACATGAGTATGAACCACTGCGGCGCCGGGGCGGGCGGGGATGAAGGGCATGGCGGGGAAGCGTTATGGGGCGGCGGCGCCGCAACCAGACACAATACTGCGCCTGTTGGCGAGCAATTCAGCATTCGTCATGGAGGACTCTGCCAGTTAGACTCTGCCGGAGTAGCGTATACACAAAACGGCTCGACAGGCCGGAAGCATCACGCCGGTGCTACTAGTAAGGGGGGATACTCACGCTATACCCAAAATCGAGCGGTTTTAAACCTGTTTTGGCGGTTTTTCGGCAAATTCTCCGCAGGGATGGCCCGAAGACAGAAACAGTTATGTAAATCGCCATTTGTTCATATGGGCATAAACTTAATACATAACCTGTCCCTGTATTGCCTGTATTGCGCGTTGATAGGCTCACCGTTCGCACGAGGGGGGACAGTCCCGCTGGGTATAACACCGGTGATTGAGGAAGGCGGCCGTTCCTGGTCCCGCGGGCTCGGGACAGTCCCTGAGCACTCAAAACTGACCCACTACCTCCCCGGAACAGCGGTTGACTTTACTGAGATGATAAGCTAGCCCGGATTATTCATGAAGGAGCCGACTGCTCCTCTTTTGCCTGCCGACACGCCGCCTGTGGGCTGATTTCCCTCTGCCGCTGGCACTGCTCGCCGCGGTCCTGCGCCCCGATCTGC
>Ga0172368_10000716_pt1 | contig 47150 bp, 63 predicted proteins | sample Lak11m_FD_114540 | JGI IMG/M metagenome (GOLD analysis project Ga0172368, IMG submission 114540) | Freshwater microbial communities from Kabuno Bay, South-Kivu, Congo - kab_022012_11m | ecosystem: Environmental > Aquatic > Freshwater > Lake | place: Democratic Republic of the Congo: South-Kivu... | reverse complement strand
GTTTTGCGCAATTTGCGCCAGCGTATTGACTCCCTCGGTATGCACGACAAGATTTTTAATGTCATCGTACCGACGGAAAAGAAAATAAAAATAAAAGCCGGCAAGCGAGTGGAAGTAGAAGAAAAAATATACCCTGGCTATGTCTTGGTGGATATGATCGTGACTGATGACTCTTGGTATGTGGTGCGCAACACCCCCCGGGTGACCGGTTTCGTCGGAGCAGGGGTGAACCCGGTGCCGCTTCGAAAAGATGAAGTAGACTATCTTTTCAAGAAAATGGATCAAAGTACCCTCAAACACAACATTGATCTGGCTATCGGCGAAATGGTGCGGATTGTGGACGGCCCATTCAAAGATTTGGAAGGGAAAGTAAACTCGGTAGACGGCGAACGCGGCAAGGTAAAGGTATTTGTTTCAATGTTCGGCCGAGAGACTCCGGTAGAGCTTGACTTTTTACAGGTAAAAAAGATATAAAGAAAAATGGCAAAAAAAATAATCAAAAAAATAAAATTACAAATCCAAGCTGCCAAGGCCACTCCAGCGCCTCCGCTCGGACCAGCGCTTGGTCAGGCTGGAATCAACATTGGAGACTTTGTGACCAAGTTTAATGCTGCCACGGCGAAAATGGCAGGAGACAAAGTGGGTGTAATGATCACTGTGTACGAAGATCGCACTTATGATTTTATCATCAAAACCCCGCCAGTTTCCGGACTGATTTTGAAAGCTGCCGGCATCGAAGCCGGTTCAGGCCGAAACGCCACTCATAAAGTAGGCAAGATCACCCGGGCTCAAGCACTTGAAATCGCCAAGAAAAAAATGGCTGATCTGAATTCTAAAGATGACGAAGGAGCGATCAATATCGTAGCCGGGAGCGCCCGCTCGATGGGCATTGAAGTTAAAGATTAATGAAAAAGACCAGCCCGTGGCTGGTCTTTTCTTTTTGGCAGAGTATAATTTTGATATGAAAAAAACAACAAAAAACAAGCTTTATAAAAAAACATCTTGGGATGAGTACTTTATAAATATAGCTGAACAGGTTGCAAGGAAATCTAAGGACCAATCCACAAAAACTTCTGGGGTAATTGTTGATAAAAAAAATAGGCCTGTGTCTTTTGGATATAATGGATTTGTGGCAGGATGTGATGAATCAAAAATGACACAAGAAAGACCTATGAAATATCATTTGGTTATTCATGGTGAAATGAATGCTATTTTATTTGCAAAAAGAGACTTAGAAGGATGTATTTTGTACAACCTATATGCACCTTGTGAAAATTGTCTAAAATACATTATGCAAGCAGGAATAAAAAAAGTGGTTTATAAAAATCCAGTAGTAGAAAGCAAGGTAAATAATGTAGCTCAGTCTATGACTAATAATCTTACCAATGAAGCTATCACCAGACTGATTTTGTCGGTGCCTGGTTTTGAATGCTATAACATTGATGGGAAAAGTTACTTAGAAGAAATTTGGGGGAAGAAAGTGCCGAAGTTTTAATTAAAACTATGGATAAAAAGATAATTATTGGAATAACCGGAACGCTCGGCGCAGGGAAGGGAACTATTGTTGATTATCTTGTAAAAAACAAAGGGTTTGTTCATTTTTCTGCGCGAGAAGATGTTATAAACAAAGAAATAGATAGAAGGGGGCTTCCAGTTTCAAGAGATAATATGGTTTTAGTTGCTAATGACCTTAGAAAAAAATATGGGCCGAGTTATGTTGCTGAAGAGCTCTTTAAAATGGCTCAAAATTCTGACCAAAATTGTGTCTTAGAAAGCTTGAGGACTGCCGGTGAAATCGAATCTCTCAGAAACAAAGGAAAATTTTATTTATTTGCCATAAATGCTGAACAAAAAACAAGATATAACCGGGTTCAAGAAAGGAAAAATGAACAAAGCGATAATGTAAGTTTTGAAAAGTTTGTTGAACAAGAAGAAACTGAAATGAAATCGGATGACCTTAATAAACAGAACTTATCTAAGTGCATTTCGATGGCAGACTATGTCTTTGAAAATAATGGAACTTTTGAAAATCTATACAAACAAATTGACGAGATAATCGAAAGAATAAAGTAGTTTATTTCAATACTATATCTTGCTCTCCGCGCCGGACGTCAAAGCGATCAGGTTCTTCATCTAAGTGTAAAATCAATCCGTTTTTTCCAAACAGGTCTTTCAGAGATTTTGCCATGATTTTTGCCACCTTCCTTAGAGTCGGGTGCACAAAACGAGTGGCGCGCAATTCGGTGATATAAATCAAAGCTGGAAGACCGCCGGTTATTTTGTTTGAAACTCGGTAACCCATTGCCGTATAGTATTGTTTTTCTTCTTCTGAAATATCCAGTCTTGTTATTTTTTCCTCCTGTTCTGCCAGGAATTTTTTTGCTTCGGCCTGCAGGGTTTCCGGCAATTCTTGTAGATACCAAGGCTCAAAACCGATATTAGTTGTCAAAAGTGGCATTCGTTGGATTATCGAACGATGCCTCTGCAAGTCTCGAAAAGATCCGAAATCAAGCAAAAATTCCATTTGCAGAGTACCTAATTCCGCCAAATATTTCGGCAATTCTGTTTTCATTGGGCGTGCAGCCAAAATTTCTTTCGGTAATTCTTTTGGGTCTATCGAATTTTTGGTTATCTTAAAATCGGGACATTTCGGATCATGGTAGTAATAGTATTTTGAGAGCCACATTTTATTATATTCTTCGGTGTGCGGGAAAAGTTCGTGTCCGAAAGAATTCGGAAAGGCATCTTGAAGCGCTTTTTCAATTGCTTGAGCAATATTTCTTACTTCCGAAAGAGGATGATTCCGCAAGAGCATCAATTTATCCGCTGCTTGTCTCAAATTTGTATGCCAGGCGATATTCGTAACCGATCCGGCCGGCAAAAAACCGCGCAAGGTATCGAATGCTCTGGCATTTATTGCCTTCGAATAGATACTTTCCTTTTCACCATCTTGAATCGGAAATCTTTTTTTCAACGATTCTTTGGTTGGCTCAAGCATTTTTATGTAGAAAGAACGCCACCCTTCCAAAATTTCCTCGCCGATTTTGGACCCCAGAGGATTTTTTAACGGCTGAATTTGAAAGTCGATGTATCGGGTGGAAGATTCCTGCCCGGAATAAAGAGGCCAATCCTGAATTGCCTTGGCGGCAAGCATTGAAATACCCTCAACAAAGATCGAGGTGCTGCCACAGTCGCCGATGGATTTATGTCCATAACCAACGTAGAAATTTTTCATAAAATTCTCCGGTCCTTTTTCTGCGAGAATTTTTAAGTGGTCCTTTAGTCCGCCGATAGATCTTGAATGGAGCGCCTGTAACATTGCTGCGGACTCTGGTCCAATTGCCGCTCCGGTGTCAAGAATAATAACTTCGCCACCGCCTATGATCGGCACTTGTGTGTGTTTTAGCTCATTTAGATTTTTTTCCGACATACTCCGATTATAAACTCAAATAAATAAAAATGAAAGCGGAACGGAAACACACATCAACCATGGTTGATGTGTAAATGTAAATACCAAGGCGAATCATTGATGTTTTTATTTCTCTGCCAGAAGGGACTCAGATTCTTCTGATGCATCCTTGCGTACCTTTTGCTCTTCCATGGTTTTTTGCCCCTTGGCTTCTAGGGCTTTACCTTTGGCGATGGTTGCTTTGTCATGGCTTTTTTGGCAGGCCAGCCAAACAAGATAATCTACGTCGCTCAATCCCATTTTTATGGCACGAAAATGATTTCTTTTTGCTTCCCGAGCCCCCGAAGCGTATCCCGCCCCTTGTTTCCCGTAGCTGAATTTTTCATCCGCTCCAGATCCCTTGAGGACCGATTTTGGGCATGCCGACGAATGCGAGCCGGTAAAGTTTCGTACGGAATGATCACTATTTTCATCCGGTTCCCAGGAAATTCTGCCGGGGTTGCCCAACCCGCCTCGCTCTGACTTTTCTTTATCCAAAGGGTCGAATCTTACCCAAGCAGGGGGCTTGGGCGCATCTTGTATTATGTCAAATGTTCGTGGGTGATCTTCCGTCAGTTTCTTCCAGCCGGGTTCTTTTCTGACATCTGCGATCGGAGTCTGATTAGACCCCGTTTCGCGGCCTTCTTTTCCTTTTTCGGCTAGCGTATCTTCTGCGGTTGAGGCAAGAGAAATAGTGGCCGCAATCACTCCAGCATTTTTCAAGCCTCTGATTTTACTAAGGAGAGTTTTTTCTGCCGGTTTTTCCTGTTTTATATTCTCCCTAAAAAATTTCATATGAGCTTATTTTACAATTCCAGCCTTCCGGAGAGTAGCGTAAGCACCGTTCTTTTTCATAGTCCGCATACCGCGGGTAGAAACTTTGATCACAACAGATTTGCCTAGTTCAGGCACAAAAAGACGCTTCTTTTGAAGGTTGGTGTATTTTCGAACCTTGCCAGTCGGGTTGAATTTAGTGGCGCGAGTGCGATTGGAATAGCCTCCACCCACGACCGAACCCTTTTTTGATATCTTGCATACTTTCATGATTTTTTTATGCTATCATAGAAAATATAGAAAAGCAATTATCGGTTGTATTTATTATACATGACCCCCTTTGATGCAATTTTTTATATCCTGGTGCTCATCATGTCGGTGGTGGTGCACGAAGTTTCTCACGGTTTTATGGCGCGATATTTCGGCGATCAGACGGCATACTTTGCCGGCCGGCTGACCTTAAATCCTCTCAAACATTTGGATCTCTTTGGTTCGATTCTGGTGCCGGCTATTTTAGTTTTGTCCCATTCTCCGTTTTTGATTGGCTGGGCCAAACCGGTTCCGTATAATCCAAACAATCTTTCCAATCGAAAATGGGGAACCATAGCGGTAGCAGCCGCCGGTGTGTTGTCCAACTTGGCGCTAGCTCTTTTTTTTGGGATCATTTTGCGTTTTTCTTTGTCTATGAACGTGCCAGCCGGTCTACCGTTTATCCTCTCTTCTATTGTCTTGGTAAACTTAGGCCTGGCCATTTTCAACTTGGTGCCGGTTCCACCTCTCGATGGTTCTAGGATCTTATTTAGCCTTCTGCCGGAATCTTTTTATCCAGCCATCGAAACCCTGGAGCGTTATTCTCTTATTTTGGTGATAGTTTTTGTCGTTTTCTTTTCTGATTATCTCTTTCCGATTTTGACCTTTTTATTTCACCTTATAACCGGGGTTTCCTTATAGATACTTGCATTTTTGGTTTATTTATATTAAAGTGTCCCTACTAGTCCTTTGGGCTATTTATTTTATAGATGCCAACCATAAATCAATTAGTGAAGAAAAGCAGAACCAAGGTTCACCGGAAATCAAAGACGGTGGCTTTGGCGCGCGGATTCAACTTGCTCAAGAACCGACCGGTGTATTTCCCGGCTCCGTTCAAGCGGGGAGTGTGCACAAAAGTTACCACTACTACTCCAAAGAAGCCGAACTCCGCTCTCCGAAAGATTGCCAGGGTGCGTTTGACCAACGGCATGGAAGTGACCGCTTATATCCCGGGTGAAGGGCACAACTTGCAGGAACACTCGGTAGTTATGTTGCGCGGAGGCCGGGTGAAAGACTTGATCGGAGTTCGGTATCATATTGTCCGAGGAGTCTTGGATACTCAGGGAGTGGAAAAGCGCCGACAAGGACGCTCGCTTTACGGGAACAAGAAACCGAAAAAGTAGAAAGTTAAAAGTATAAAGTAGAAAGCAATTATGCGACGCAAAATAAAAAATAAAAATATCGTTCAGCCGGATTTTATGTACAACTCCCAGAAATTGGAGAAGTTTATTAATTACATCATGTGGAGTGGTAAGAAGGAAACTGCCCGAAAGATAATGTATGCCGCTTTCGACGTGATTAAAGAAAAAACCGGCAATCCGAATCCGCTCGAAATTTTTGATTTGGCAATGAAAAATGCCGGACCACTTACTGAAGTTCGCTCGAAAAGAATCGGAGGAGCCAATTACCAAGTGCCAAGAGAGGTTCGTCCGGAACGAAGATTGATGCTTGCCATGCGTTGGATCAGGGATGCTGCCCGGGCAGGGAAAGGAAAGCCTATGCACCTAAAGTTGGCCGATGAAATAATCGCCGCTTCCAAAAACGAAGGCTCTGCCATTAAAAAGAAAGAAGATACTCACAAGATGGCCGAAGCGAACAAGGCTTTCGCCCACTTCGCCTGGTAGGGTTATATATAAATATTTTTCAAAAAATCCCCCATTTAGGGGATTTTGTTTTTGTACACATATCAGCCATGGCGTATATATGTAAATAAGATATAATATAGATATGTCGCCGTATTACAAAGGCATGAAAGTGGATTTGCTTGGTTTACCGGTTCCCGATTTCAAGAAAAGCAATCGAGTAAAAAAGAAAAATAGAAAGAGAAATTTTTATCTTGCTTCATTTTCGTCTACTTTTCCGGAAAATGCACCTAAAAATCTACTTTTAATTTATGATATACCTCATACAATGAAAAAAGAGCGAGATTGGTTTCGTCGCCAGCTTGTAAATTTTGGATATATTATGGTCCAAAAAAGTGTTTGGGTAGGGCCTTCGCCTCTGCCCAAAGAGTTCCTAGGCTATCTGAAAAAAATAAAGATAGAAGACAATTTTAAGACTTTTAAGCTGGCCAAAGGATACGAAGCTAGAAAATAATTTTTGGTCCCAAATACATATTTAAGCCATGGCTGATATATGCAAAGATCCAGATGTGCATAAATGCCCCTTGCCAAGACTAGTCTGGGGGGGGGGTAATATTTGGGTATTATTAAACTTTAACAAAAAAATTTATGGGAATGGAAAATTTTTCGGCAGCTAGGCCAGATAAAGCAAAACTAGAGCAACGTTTAGAAGAGATAAAAAAGATATTTGCTGAAGGAGAAAAAACATTGGGGATAACTCCTGGAGAGGCATATTTGCCTAACAAAGAAACTTTGGCGTTGATGGATGAGCAAAAGTCAATTGAGGCAAAACTAGGATTAAGTAAATAGAAAATTTAGTTAAAAATAAAACTACTTAGGTCTTGCCTGGTAGTTTTATTTGCAAAAAAGGGAGTTTTGTTATATATTTAAAAAAGCGCTTAAGCGCTTTTTTATTACTTTAATCATTTAAATAAATTCGTATGGATAGGGACTACCCACTGGAAAAGGTTCGTAATATTGGAATTATTGCTCATATTGATGCCGGCAAAACTACAACCAGCGAGCGCATTTTGTATTACACAGGAATGTCACATAAAATAGGTGAAGTTCATGATGGAGAAGCAACGACAGATTGGATGGAACAAGAACGGGAGCGAGGAATCACTATTACCTCTGCAGCTATTACCTGTTTCTGGACACCGACCTATGCGAACAACGACAAGAACAAGAAACACCGTTTTAATATCATCGACACCCCGGGGCACATAGACTTTACCGTAGAGGTAAAGCGCTCTTTGCGCGTCTTGGACGGCGCGGTGGTGGTTTTTGACGGCGTGGCCGGCGTGGAGCCCCAATCCGAAACCAATTGGCGCTATGCGGACGAAGCGAAAGTTCCGCGAATCTGCTTTATCAATAAATTGGACCGAACCGGTGCATCTTTTGAACATTCATATAAAACTATTTTGGAACGCTTGACCAAGCGTGCTGTTCGCATGCAGATCCCGATCGGACTTGAAGATAAACACGACGGAGTGGTTGATCTGCTTACCATGAAAGCTTACGGCTTTGAAGGAGAAATGGGAAACAAAGTGGTAGAACGCGAAATTCCGGCCGACATGAAAGCCGATGTCGAAAAATATCATAGCGAACTGATCGAAAAAATCGTAGAACTTGATGATGCCACTATGAATGATTATCTGGAAGGAAAAATTCCGCCAATTGATACTTTGAAAAAACTTCTTCGAGCCGGAGTGATTGCCAACGAAATTTTCCCGGTTTATGCCGGGAGCGCTCTCAAGAACAAGGGCGTGCAGTTGGTGCTCGACGGAGTTATTGATTATTTACCCAGCCCGACCGACATTCCACCGGTGGGAGGAACCGATCCGAACAACGACGATGCTCCGATTACTCGCAGCGCCTCCGATGCCGAGCCTTTTTCCGCCCTTGCTTTCAAAGTGGCAACTGATCCATTCGTCGGACAACTCATTTTCTTCCGGGTGTATTCGGGAACTTTAAATTCCGGTTCTTATATTTATAATCCACGTACCCGCAACAAAGAACGCATCGGACGAATCTTGCGAATGCATGCCAACGATCGGGAAGAAGTGAAAAAAGTTTTTGCCGGTGAAATTGCGGCCGCAGTGGGGCTCAAAGACACCATTACCTCCGACACAATTTGTGATGAAGAGAAACCAATTGAACTTGATCGCATCGTATTTCCGGAACCGGTTATCAATTTGCGCATCGAACCAAAAACCAAAGCCGACCAGGAAAAAATGGGTATGGCACTCAATCGATTGGCTCAGGAAGACCCGACTTTTAAAGTCTCGACTGATCAGGAAACCGGTGAAACGATTATTGCCGGAATGGGAGAATTGCATTTGGAAATTATTGTAGACCGCATGAAGCGCGAATTCTCCGTGGAGGCCAATGTGGGCAAGCCGCAGGTAGCTTATCGCGAAACTATTACTGCTACTGCCGATGCGGAAGGGAAATATATCAAGCAGTCCGGCGGACGCGGTAACTACGGTCACGTAAAGATCAAGGTAAAACCAATGACTATTTTGACCAAAGAAGAAATTGAAGATTTGCCAAAAAATACCAAACGTTCAGGAGATGGATTTGAATTCATTAACACCATCAAGGGAGGAGTTATCCCGCAAGAATATATTGCTCCTTGCGAAAAAGGCTTTAAAGAAGGTCTGGATCGTGGAATTTTGGCTGGATTTAAATTGGTTAATGTCTCGGTGGAACTTTGGGACGGTTCGTATCACGAAGTGGACTCAAATGAAATGGCTTTCAAGATCGCTGCTTCGATGGCCGTGCAAGATGCGTGCAAACGTGCCAAGCCGGTTATCTTGGAACCGATGATGAAAGTGGAAGTGGTTACTCCGGAAAAATTTATGGGAGACGTGACCGGAAATATTTCTTCCAAGCGCGGAATTATCGACGGAATGGAAGATCGGGGAATGAACAAAGTGCTCCGGGCAGTCGTACCGCTTTCTGAAATGTTCGGATATATGACGGGCCTGCGCTCGATGACTGAAGGACGAGCCTCGTTCACTATGGAATTCTTGCGTTACGACATAGTGCCGAATAACGTGGCCGAGGAAATTATTGCTTCCAGAAAATAAAATGAATCTAAAAGAGCGCCCTATTTCTAGGGCGCTCTTTTATGTTATACTCCACAAATATGGAAAAGAATCCGTTTAGGCAAACTACCGAAAAAAAAAGCTACGAAAGTCTCAAAAGAAAGGGCGGAAACCGTGGGAAGGGTAAGCTATTTAGCCTATAAAACAGGCAATGAATTGAAGTTTTCAAATTTCGGAGACGAGGAATTGGAAAAAAATATTTCAAACACAAAACCAAAAAAAGAAGTAATTGAGGGTCTGGATGAAGAAGATATGAAATTTGTCGAAGCGGCCTTAAAACTCTTTAAGGGATATGTTGCCGGAGCGATATTTACTGATAAATTTTTGAAACACAGAAATTTTGGCGATTTGGAAGATTTGAATACAAGATTGGGTTGGGAAAAAGCGAATATTTATGGCGACGGACTTAAAAAAGAGGACTTGGATTATTACAAATCAAATAGAGTAAATATGGGGAGCAGAATTAATCCGACCGTTGGACATTTTTCTCATATTTCTGAAATGATTCTGAATGAAGATATAAAAACAAAACTGCAAGAATTGGGGAAACAAATTCCGGAGGAAATAAAAAATGCTGAACTATATGAAAATCTTGCACACAACGAAAGAGTGGATAGAGTAAATAAATTTTCGGAAATTCTCAAAAAAGCCATTGATATCCTTGAAGAAAAAACATAATATTTGACAATTTTTCTAAAAATGCTAGTTTGGAGAAAAACAGTTTTTCGACGTAAAAAATATAAATAAACATGAGACAGCTGAAAATCACGAAGTCGGTCACGAATCGTGATCAAGCTTCCCTGGATAAATACCTGCAAGAAATAGGCAGGGTAGAACTAATTACCGCAGAAGAAGAAGTTCTTCTGACCCAACGGATAAAACAAGGAGATCAAAAAGCCCTTGAAAAACTTTGCGAAGCGAACCTTAAGTTTGTGGTTTCTGTCGCAAAGCAATACCAGAACCAGGGCCTTTCTTTGCCTGACTTAATCAATGAAGGGAACCTAGGTCTAATAAAAGCCGCTCAGCGTTTTGACGAAACCCGTGGCTTTAAGTTTATTTCCTACGCTGTTTGGTGGATTCGTCAAGCGATCCTGCAAGCCCTGGCCGAGCAGGCGAGAATTATAAGACTGCCCTTGAATCAAATCGGCTCAATAAGTAAAATCGGTAAAATCTATTCTTTCTTGGAACAAAAACTGGAAAGACCTCCCAACGAAGATGAGCTGGCCGAAGCCTTCAATGAAAGAGTCACAAACATTGAAAAGCAGATTGGCTCTGAAGAAGTAAAAACAATTCAGCGGATTTCGCAAAAACATGTCAGTTTAAATTCACCGTTGCCCGGGTACGATGATCGAGAGACATTTCTTGAAAATTTTTTAGAAAGCACAGAAAGTACCAAAACGGATGAAAAATTAATACGAGAGTCCCTAACTCGTGAACTCGATAGAGTCTTTGAAACTTTGGCTCAAGAGAATGGAGGAGAAAAAATGGTCAAAGTCCTAAAATATTACTTTTTGGGAGTAAATGATACACCAATGACTCTTGAAGAGATTGGCGAAGAAATAGGGTTGACCAGAGAAAGAACAAGGCAAATAAAAGAGAAAGCAATCAAAAGGATTAGGACGGCCTTTAAATTCAAAGACGCAAGGGAGCGTTTGGCATCTTATTTGGAATAGCTCAGAGGAAAAGAAAAATTTCTCTGAGCTTTTTTATTTCAGTCAACCCACGAGGCAAGGCCTCGTGGGTATGGTTGATTTTATGGGGAATAGTGTTATAGTAAAAACAGGCTGGTTTTTCGACAAGACTGGTTTAGTGGTTATCAAAGGGGATAGCCTTTTATTTTGTCTCTTTTGACAATCACTAAATCAAAATAAACACACCGTCATGAAAAGAGAAGTATACAAATTTGGAGGAAGCTTTTTTGTGATAATAGTTATGTTAGCAATGAAGGGTTTCTTCCAAAGGCTGACCAAGAACGGAAGCCAGGTCCTGTTTGTTGTTTCGGCAGTAAGGGGAGTAACGAGATTGCTTCGTTTAATGGTTGAAACAACTATTGGCAGACACTCAAACGATAAGGAATTAAAAGATTTAATCATATCTCTAGCACTTGAAAACTTTCATAAAATACATTCGGATCTGATAACAGGTTTGTTTGTAGGTGAAGAAGCTAATAAAGTGAAAATTGATTTTGAGAAAATCTTTCTTGACCTAAAAAGGTGTTTGGATGCTTATAAAGCAGAAGACAATGAGGATAAGTTTTATGCTCAGGTTTTGAAATTCGGAGAGCTCTCGAGTTCAATGATTTTTCACAACTATCTTTGTTCTATTGGCGTTTCCAGTACCTTGTTTGATGCCCGCGACTACATTATCACAACCGGCAACCACAAGGATGCCGTGATTGATCATACGATTTCTTTCCGAGAATTGTTTTTTAAGGAAAATGTTTCGGTAACTCAAGGTTTCATTGGAAGGAATTCCCATGGAGAAGACACTGTCCTTGGTTTTGATGGAAGTGACCTTTCGGCCACTCATTTTGCTCTCACTTGGGGGCAGAGTGTTACTTTCTGGAAAGACACGAAACTCCTTAAGGAAGATCCGTTTTTAAATCCCGGAGCAGAGGTGGTTACCAATATGTCCAATGACGAGTTTCAGAAACTCCCTACCCACCCCATCAGACCCGATGCTGTTGATAGTGCCATAAGAAACGGCTTGGAAGTAAGGATGAAATGCTTCTTGTGTCCAGATGACTATGAAGCAAGAATTTACGCATAGTATAAAACGCATTAAATTGCACTCGAAAACCTTGTCAACATCAATATTTGACAAGGTTTTTTATTTTTGCTAACATCATAGCAACTGCACTTTCGGCAGTTTTTCTATTGCCAATTTTGCAGTTTGGCTATTATTAAGTAATTTTTAGTAACTAGGCCTTAGCAACTTCTCGTATGTTGAGTCCTAACTACTAACCATAAAATATATGGCAGAAGAATTTAAAAGAGACAAGCCACACGTAAACGTCGGTACCATCGGTCACGTCGACCATGGAAAAACCACTTTAACTGCGGCTATTTTGCACGTCCTTAATATGGCCGGTAAGACCGTTCGCCTCCGAGGAGTCGACCAGATCGACAATGCACCGGAAGAAAAAGCTCGTGGAATCACCATTAACATTTCGCACAATGAATACGCTACCGACACTCGTCACTATGCGCACATTGATGCCCCAGGTCACGCTGACTACATCAAGAACATGATCACCGGTGCCGCTCAAATGGACGGCGCTATCTTGGTTGTGGCTGCTACCGATGGAGCTATGCCTCAGACTCGAGAACACGTTCTCTTGGCAAAACAAGTGGGTGTTCCGAAGATGATCGTATTCTTGAACAAATGCGACATGGTTGACGACAAAGACATGATCGACATGGTGGAAGAAGAAATTCGCGAACTCTTGACCAAACAAGGTTTCGACGGAGCAAACGCCCCGGTTATCCGAGGTTCCGCCTTGAAAGCACTGGAAGCCAAAGATTTGAATGATGAATGGGCCAAGAAAATTTTGGAATTGACCAACGCTCTTGATACTTATATTCCGGTTCCGGAGCGCGACACCACCAAACCATTCTTGATGCCGGTAGAAGATATCTTCTCAATCGAAGGCCGAGGGACTGTAGTAACTGGTAAAATCGAACGTGGAGCTGTCAAGGTTGGAGAAGAAGTCGAAATCGTCGGTATTAAGCCAACTCAAAAGACTACTGTTACCGGAATCGAAATGTTCAACAAGAACTTACAGGAAGGTATGGCCGGAGACAATGCCGGAGTTCTGCTTCGAGGTTTGAAGAAAGAGGATGTTACCCGCGGACAAGTGCTTGCCAAAACTGGCTCCGTTACTCCGCATGATCATTTTACTTGCGAAGTTTACGTCCTAAAAAAAGAAGAAGGCGGACGACACACTCCGTTCTTCAAGGGTTACAAGCCACAATTCTACATTCGAACCACTGATGTGACCGGAGATGTTACTTTGGCAGAAGGAGTAGAAATGGTTATGCCTGGCGATACCGCCAAACTAGAAGTGAAATTGGTTACCCCGGTAGCCTTGGAAGAGCAACAGAAGTTTGCTATTCGTGAAGGAGGCAAGACGGTAGGAGCCGGAGTGGTTACCAAGATTATTGCGTAGTAATCACGGATCAACGCCGATCTAATACTGATAAACACCGATAAAATAAAATCAGGGTTAATCAGAAAATATCAGAGTTGATCGGTAAATAAAATGACTGAATCAGATACAAAAACTAAAAAGAAAACTGTTTCGAAAACCAAAGCAGCCCAGAAGGCTCCAAAAGCAAAAAAGATTGCTCGCTTGGGAGGAGAAGAGGGGAAAGTGGTGCTTCGGATTCGCGTGCGGGCTTACGAAAACAAAATCCTGGATGCGTCAGTCAAACAGATTATGGATACCGCAATGCGCTACGATGCGACTATCGTGGGTCCGATTCCGCTTCCGACCGAAATCAAGAAATATACCGTCAATCGAGCTTCTTTTATCTACAAAAATACACGAGAACAATTTGAGATAAGAGTGCACAAAAGGTTGATCGATATCATTAACCCAGGCGCAAAGACTATCGAAGCCTTGACCAATCTTTCCCTGCCTTCCGGAGTCGATATTGATGTAAAAATGCTTTAGAACATGAAATTTATATTAGGAAAAAAAGAAAACATGACCGAATACTTTTCCCCAGAGGGGGTGGTTGTGCCTGTGACCATAATTTCTGCCGGACCGATCACTGTTACTCGAGTGTTCGAAAAATCCAAGGATGGATATGATGCCGTACAGGTGGGTTATGGTGCACAGAAAAAGGAAAGACAAAGCCGAGCCCGTCTTGGCCAGACAAAAGGTGCCGCTTTCTCCACCCTGAAAGAATTTAGGTTGAAGCCTATCGACAAATCCGAAGTAAAAGAGGGGGATGTTATCGATGTTTCTGCTTTTACTCCGGGTGACAAGATTATGGTTTCTAGTGTCTCCAAAGGTAAAGGTTTTCAAGGAGTCGTGAAGCGCCACGGTTTCGGGGGAGGACCTCGAAGTCACGGACAGAAACATTCCGAACGCGAACCAGGCTCGATTGGAGGAGGCCTTCGGACACACGTACCACGCGGAATGCGCATGGCCGGCCGAATGGGTTCCGATCGAATCACTCAGAAAAATCTGAAAGTCATTTTTGTGGATAAAGAAAACGATACCATGCTTATTAAAGGAGCGATTTCCGGCAAGCGAGGGGACTTAGTGGAAATAGTGGCAAGATAATTCTTCAAAAAATTCAGGATAAAAAAATTATGGAATCAAAAATTTACAATCAAAAAGGAAAAGAGGCTGGAGCGATTGCCTTGCCCGAGAAAGTTTTTGCCGCGAAATGGCGAGCAGACTTAGTGCATCAGGTAGTGGAGGGGATGCGTTCCAACAAACGTGCCGGGACCGCTGATACTAAAGATCGCGGAGAAGTGCGCGGAGGAGGCAAAAAGCCATGGAAACAAAAAGGCACCGGCCGAGCTCGTCACGGTTCTACCCGAAGCCCAATTTGGGTTGGAGGAGGAGTGACCCATGGACCACTTGCGGAAAAGAATTACAAACGGGGCATTACCAAGAAAATGCGTGCCCAAGCCCTTTTTTCGGTACTTTCCAAAAAATTGGCGGACGGAGAAATTCTTTTTATTGATTCTTTGGCTATGGCGGATGTAAAAACCAAGTCGGCTGCGGAAGTGATGCAGAGCTTATCGAAAGTAAAAGGTTTCAGGCCGCTTGCTACTTCTAAAAAACCGAAAGTATTGGCCGCTCTTTTTGCCCGAAATGAAAAATCAGAAAAAAGCCTCCGCAATTTGCCGCAAGTAGAGTTGTGCTTCCTGAAGAATTTGAATCCACTCGATGTTCTTAATTATCAATATTTATTAATTGAAAATCCGGAAGAAAGCGTGAAGTTTTTGGCCTCTCGCGGATAATTAAAACATATGATTACTTTAAAATTAATCAAAAATCCAAGAATTACCGAGAAAGCTTCTTTTCATGCGGAACACAATGTTTACACTTTCGATGTAACCGATTCTGCCAATAAGACCGAGATCAAAAAAGCGATACTTGCTATGTACAAAGTGCACCCGGTGAAAGTAAACATTTTGAAGGTGAAAGAAAAGCGAGTTACGTCGCGGGGTCTTGCGGGGGTAAAATCCGGAGGCAAGAAAGCGCTGGTTTATTTAAAAGAAGGAGATAAAATAGAATTCGTTTAATTTATGAAAACATATAAACCGACAAGCAAGGGAAGACGTCAGATGACCAACGTGACTTATCGCGGAGTTTTGACTGCGAGCGAGCCAGTGAAGTCTTTGACTCATGGTTTTCGTCGATCTGTCGGCCGGAACAGTGCGGGACGCATTACGACTCGCCACAAAGGGGCCGGGCACAAGCGTCTATATCGAGAAGTCGATTTTATTTATGACAAAAAAGATATTCCAGCCAAGATTGCGAGCGTGGAATATGATCCGAATCGTTCGGCTTTTATTGGGCTGGCTGTTTATCGCGATGGAGAAAAGCGTTACGTTATTTTGCCGAAAGAAGTGAAGCCGGGGCGTTCATTTATCGTTTCCGAAAAAGCGGAACTCTCTCCGGCCAATCGCTTGCCCCTCAGAAATATCCCAGTCGGTACTTTTGTTTACAATATCGAACTGAAGCCCAAGGGTGGAGCCAAGATCGCTCGCTCGGCCGGCATCTTTGCTCAGGTAGTGGCGAATGCCGATGGGTATACCAACATCAAAATGCCGTCCACCGAAGTGCGCAAAGTTCCGGAAATGTGCTGGGCATCTGTTGGAGTAGTTTCGAACGAAGAACATCATTTGGAAAATTACGGTAAGGCTGGACGTAGCCGCTGGAAGGGAATCCGACCGACTGTTCGCGGAACCGCGATGAACCCGGTAGACCATCCGTATGGAGGAGGTGAAGGACGCCAGGGTCGTGGAACTAAACGACCGAAGACCCTGTGGGGCAAGGTAACCGGAGGACGCAAAACTCGCCACCCGAAGAAATATTCCAACGTCTTTATGGTCTCTCGTCGCAAAACCGGTAAGGGAAGAAAATCTCAATAAAATACAAAATAAAAAACACGGAGGAAAGCTTTCCGTGTTTTTTATTTCACCATAAATTTTAAATTCTGCAACAGGATTTTATTTGGACCAGTGTTTTCAAGACTGTTTTAAAAATTTGACTTTTATTTCAAATTTGCTAGTATGAACCATAGCTCGGAATCGAGCTATTTTGCTAGAAAATAAGGAGCTTAAGCGACTATATTTTCAGAACCCTGTTAAATGATTTTAAATCATGCCGAAGTTTTACTACATATACGTTTTGTTGTCTGAGAGAGATAAAGGATTTTATGTGGGATATTCCGAAGATTTAAAATCAAGATTTGAGCAACACAATAAGGGTTTTGTTAAGTCTACAAAAGATAGATGTCCGCTCAATCTCATATATTCTGAAGCATGTTTAAGTAAAAAGGATGCTTTGCACCGTGAGAAATATTTGAAAACCTATCATGGAAAGTTATTTCTAAGAAATAGGCTCAAATCTTATTTAACAGGGTAATGATTTTTATAGTCATTGCAAGCAATTCCTTAAAAATCAATTATGACAAGATCAATCAAAAAAGGAATAAATGTGGACGAAAAGTTACTGCAAAAGATTGCCGGCAAGAGTCCTCTCCAGACACCAATGATCAAAACTTGGAAAAGAGCCAGTCAAATCGCTCCTGAGATGGTCGGTTTTACTTTTGGCGTGCACAACGGCAAGAACCACATAGAAGTATTGGTAACCGAAGACATGGTCGGTCACCGACTCGGGGAATTTTCTCCGACCCGCAAATTTATCAAACACGGAGGTAAGATGCAGAAAGAATTGGAACAAAAGAAGCGTGAGGCGGAAATTGCTCAAGCAAAGACAGCTACCACTACCGCCGCCGAGGCCAAAAAATAATTTAAATAATCATGAAAGCATTTTTAAAAAACTACAGACAATCCCCAAGAAAAGTCCGCCTGGTCGCGGGCTTGGTAAAAGGTAAGCCGGTTCCGCAAGCCCTAGCAGAGCTTGATTTTTTGGTCAAACGCGCCGGTTTTCCGATCAAGAAACTACTCCTTTCGGCTGTTTCCAATGCCAAGAATCAAGGACAAGAGGCAGAAAATTTGTATATTAAATCTCTGACGGTAGATAAAGGCATTGTGATGAAGCGAATGCTGCCGGCTGCGATGGGTTCTGCGCACCGCATGAACAAGCGCACCAGCCACATCGAGATCGTTTTGGGTGAGATTGCCGAGAAAGCTGGAAAGAAAGCTACTTCGAATTCGCTCAGTGCAGGCAAAAAAGACAAGAAGAAAGAGGAACCAAAAAAGAAAGAAGAAAAAATTGAAAAGAAAACAAAATCTGAAAAAGTGGTCGCAGAAAAAATTACGAAAAGAAAATCAAAAAAGCTAGCACCTAAAAACTAGAAACTAGAACCTAATTTTTATGTCCAAAATAGTCCATCCATATGCCCATAGGTTGATCATCCTTCGAGACTGGAAGTCTCGCTGGTTTGCCGAGCCCAAAAAATACCGCGCCTATTTGAAGGGAGATGTGCTCTTGCGAGAATATTTAGAAAAAAGATTGCGCGGAATGTATGTTTCTTCGATCGAAATCGAAAGAGGCGAAAAGACCACCCGTTTTATCATCAAAACTTCCCGTCCGGGCTTGATCATCGGTCGCAATGGGGAAGGGGCTACCAAGCTAAAGGAAGATATTTTGAAAAAGATGGAAAAGCTCGGCTTGCCGAAGTTGGAAGATTTTAAATTGGAAATCGTGGAAATCACCAATCCGGAAGCGGACGCCGCTATTGTCGCTTTTATGATCGCCGAAGGATTGGAAAAAAGAATGCCGTATCGCCGAGTGATCAAGCAGACCTTGGAAAAGGTAATGGCTGCCAGAGGTGTCGAAGGAGCTAGAATTTTACTTTCCGGCCGCCTAGGCGGAGCTGAAATTGCCCGATCGGAAGAGCTTAAGCGCGGGTCTATTCCGCTTCAAACTTTCCGAGCAGATATTGATTTCAAGCGCGAGCGCGCGGTTTTGCCATATGGTACCATCGGCGTGAAAGTTTGGATTTACCGCGGAAAGATTTTTGCCGATAAAAATAAAAAAGTTAACCAATAAAAATTATGTTAGTCCCAAAAAAAGTAAAATTTAGAAAATGGCAACGGGGGAGAATCAATCCGAAAGCTCGCACCCCGGAAACTCGAGGTATCACTTTATCTTTCGGTTCTTTTGGGCTGAAAGCCACCAGCCAGGCTCGAGTAAAATCCAACCAACTCGAATCTGCTCGTAAGGTGGTTTCCCGAACGCTGACCAAAGCCGGCAAATATTGGATTCGTATTTTTCCGGATCGACCGTATACTGCCAAAGCTGCAGAAGTAGGAATGGGTAAAGGTAAGGGAGACCCAAAAGGTTATTGCTTTGAAGTTTTTCCGGGTCGGATAATTTTCGAAGTAGACGGAGTAGAAGAAGCAGTGGCCAAAGAAGCCTTGCGCAAGGCTGGCACCAAGCTGCCTTTTAAAACCAAAATAATTTCCCGAGTGCACAATCAATAATTTTTAAACAAGATGGCCAAGAAAAAAGAAAACTTAAAAGGAATCGATCAGATCGAACTCGAAGGCAAGCTTGTAGAGTCGCGAGAAAGTCTGCGGAATATGCATTTCAAAGTGGAAGGTTCTAAATCCAAGAATGTGAAAGAGATCGCGAATCTGAAGAAACACATTGCCCGGATTTTGACCGAGCTAAACAGAAATAGTAAAAAGTAGAAAGTTAAAAGCAAAAAGAATTATGAAAAAACAAGAAGAAAAAACAAAAGAGAATATGGCAAAGAAATCTAAGCTCCTAGAAGGAGTGGTGGTTTCCGATAAAATGGATAAGACTGTGGTAGTTTCAGTTTCTCGTTTTGTGCAGCATCCGAAATACAAGAAATATTATAAGATCAGCAAAAAGTACAAAGCACACGATCCGGAAAATAAGTACCACGTGGGGGACAAAGTATCGATAGTGGAAACTCGGCCGATTTCCCGAGACAAGAGGTTCGAAGTTATAAAGTAGAAAGTTAAAAGTATAAAGTTATGATTCAAGACAGAAGTTTGGTAAAAATAACGGATAATGCTGGAGGTACCCTGGGACGAATTTTCAAGATCGTGGGCAGTTCCAAGAAGCGCTACGCTACCATCGGAGAGAGGGTGATTATTTCCGTGCAGATAGCTCAACCGAGAAAAGGGGTAAAGAAAAAAGACGTGCTGGAAGCCGTGGTAGTTCGAACCCGCAACGCTTACCGCCGCAAGGACGGTTCTTATATCCGCTTCGACGACAACGCAGTGGTTATTTTGGAAAAAGGCAAGCAGGACCCGAAAGCGGGACGCATTTTCGGTCCGATCCCGAGAGAATTAGCAGAAAAAGGATTCCAAAAGATAGTTTCTTTGGCTCCGGAAGTAATTTAATTTTAAAAATATGAAGCTCAAAAAAGGAGATAATGTAATAATTATTACTGGTAAAGATAAAGGCAAAAAGGGAAAGATTGTAAAAGCTTTGCCCCGGGAAAATAAAGTGGTGGTGGAAGGCTTGAATATGTCTGCCAAGCATCAGCGCCCGCGCCGAAGCAACGAAAAAGGCCAAATCTTGAAGAAGGCCATGCCGATTCATGTTTCCAATGTTCTTATCGTTGATCCAAAAACAGAGAAAGGCTCTCGTATTGGGTTAAAAGAAGTTGCCGGAGCCAAGGTTCGAATTTCCAAGAAAAGTAATCAAGAAATTTAAATACAAATATGAAACATTTAACTGTTAAAGAAAAAGAAGCGATGATATATGAAAAAATGAAAAAAGATTTTCATTACAAAAATGTCATGGCTGCTCCAAAATTGAAAAAAATAGTACTGAACGTCGGTACCGGCACCATGGTCAAGAAAGACAAGAATAAGAACGAAGCTGTCTCTGATCGCTTGGCCAAGATTACCGGGCAGAAACCGGCCACCAAAGGCGCTAAGAAATCAATCTCTTCTTTTAAGGTTCGTCAGGGTGACCCGGTGGGAGTGGTGGTTACTTTGCGTGGCGCCCGGATGTACGCTTTTATCGAAAAATTAATCAATGTTGCTTTGCCTCGTACCAAGGACTTTCGTGGGGTAAACAGGGGAGCGGTAGACAATATCGGCAACTTGACTCTGGGCATCAAGGAACATACCATCTTTCCGGAAACTGCCGACGAAGACATCAAAGACGTATTCGGGCTTTCAATCACTTTTGTTTCTTCGGCCAAGACCAAAGCCGAAGGATTCATGTTTTACGAACTTCTGGGTATGCCCTTCAAGAAAGAATAAAAAAAATAAAAAATCCCTGTTTCGGGGATTTTTTCGATGCGTGTTCAGTTTATTTTTTTGCTACTATCGTTTCAATATTATTTATCATTTAGTTTCGTCAGCTTGACATTCAGTCTCTAATATGCTATACTATATACTATAACTCTGTTCTTTGATATTTTAATTTTATTGTTGGATTTTGTTAGGTTCTCCCAGTTTCTTTAAGGAGGTTGAGAGAACTTAACTAAATCAGTATAAACATTTAAAATCGGAAGCCATGATAACGAATGGGTTAATTCTGAAGATGAAAGGCCGTAAAACAATAATGACCTTTCATATTGTAAATATTAAAACAAATGAAGGTTTAGAGTTGTCTATTGTTGGGGACAAAATTTTCCCTTACAATATAACACATAGCTCTAGGCGCTCCTCCTTAACTCCTGAAGTTGCTTTCAGTATAAGTCCTAAAATTCCTGGACAATACTACAAAAAATTAGAAGAGGGAGTATTACTGAGAATAGAAATTCTTTTGACACTTGAAAAGTTTAAAAAAGAGGTAGAAGATGGAGCATCTTCTTTTACTTTTGGAGAGCCAAAAAGTATTGAAGAAATTGCAACACAAAGAACCCTGTTCCACGACTTCCAAAATCTTGATGATTTGATTCGGGCGGCCCTAGTCAATAGTGACTGTCCACCGGAACAAATGGCCAGGAAAGCAAGAAGGACAAACTTGCTTGTAGTGTCCGGTTGTTCAGACTTCGATTATGACGGACACGCCTGGATCCTTTTTGAGAAGAAAGGAGAACTGTATGAAGTTCATGCCACTCACGACTCCATAGCGCCATTTGAGTGGAAGCCAGAAAAAGTTCTTTTAAAGGAATTAATTTACAGAATATCAAATGGAACCTTTCAAAAACGTATTCAATTACAGCTGAAAGAATTCCTCCTAAAAAGAACAAAATAATTTAGAAAATTGCCACGATTCTACGGGATTGTGGCATTTTTTGTTTTTTACGGGAGGCGGAGGGTTCCCCTCCGCCTTTTTGTTAGAATTTGACTATTTTGGGGTCATCTGCTAATATGAGCTCTAAGGGAATATAGTTTCCATTAATCCGTTTTTCTCCTTTTGTACCGAGCTTTTCGAGGAATAAAAGAAAAAAAGCGAGATATTAGGGAAACTTACCCCATTTAATTTTTTATGGCCAAAACATCAGTCAAAGTAAGAGCGCTCAAGAAACCAAAGTTCAGCACTCGGCAAAAAAACCGATGTTTTCGTTGTGGTCGGGGTAATAGCTATATGCGCGATTTCGGTCTGTGCCGCATTTGCTTTCGGGAATTAGCCAACGAAGGGATGCTACCAGGAGTCCGCAAGTCTTCTTGGTAAGGGATCACAGATAAGCACCGATTTAAAGCCGATCAACACCGATAAAATCAGAGTTGGTCAGAAATGTATCAGAGTTAATCAGTATCAAAAATGGATTCAATTTCAAACATGATCATAATGATGAAGAACGCAAGCCTGGCCGGCAAAGAGACGGTGCAGATTCCGTATTCCAAAATGAAGAATGCGGTTTTGGAATGTCTAAAGAAAGAAGGCTACGTTGGGGAATTTTCCAAGAAAGTAAAGAAAGGAACTCCGGTGCTCGAAGTAAATTTGGTTTATACCGAAGAAAAGCCGAGAATCACCGAAGTGGAAAGAATTTCCAAACAATCTCGACGCACTTATTTCGGAGTGAAAGATATTTTTCCGGTTCGAAACGGTTTTGGCATCCTGGTGCTCTCTACTCCAAAAGGAATTCTTTCAGGCAAAGAGGCTCGCAAGGAACAAGTCGGAGGGGAAGCTTTGTTTAAAATGTGGTAATAAATAATTTTATGTCAAGAGTCGGCAAACAAGAAATTTTAATACCTAGTGGAGTGGAGGTCTCGAAAGTAGGACCAGTTTTGACCGTGAAAGGTCCCAAGGGAACTCTTACCAAGAATTTCCGAGATGAGATTACTATCACCATCGCTGACGGAAAAATAACCCTGAACACCAATCGAAACGACAAGTTTTCCAGATCTCTCTGGGGCACCTATGCTTCACATATCAAGAATATGGTAAAGGGGGTAGAGACTCCGTTTGTAAAAAAACTGATCTTGGAAGGAGTTGGTTTCAAATCTGAAGTAAAAGGTAAGGAGTTTGTTTTTGCGCTAGGATTTTCCCATCCGGTAATCGTTAAAATTCCGGATACAATCACTGCTACTGCCGAAAAGAACAACATCACCATTTCTGGTATCGACAAAGAGTTGGTAGGCAGCTATGCTTCTGCCGTCCGAGCTTTAAAAAAGCCTGAGCCGTACAAAGGAAAGGGAATGCGCTATGAAGGAGAAATAATTCGCCGCAAACAGGGAAAGAAAACAGTATAATTTAATTTAAACAAAAAATGATTAAGAAAACAGAAAAAAGAATCAGACTGAAGTCGAAAATCCGAGCCAAGATCTCGGGAACCAAAGAGCGTCCGCGTCTTTCTGTTTTCCGTTCAAACAAATTCATTTATGCTCAGGTTATAGATGATGCCCTAGGCAAGACCTTACTGCAAGCTTCAGATATTAAATTAGCCAAGGGAACCAAAAGCGAAAGAGCCAAAGAGGTGGGTAAAACTATTGCCTCTCTATGTTTAACTGCCAAGATCAAAGAAGTAGTTTTCGATCGAAATGGATTCAAATATACTGGTCGCGTTAAAACAGTAGCTGATGAGGCCAGAGCGGGAGGCTTAAAATTTTAAATAATTCATATGGAAAAAGGAAATGAAAAAAGAAATACCGGCCGAAGAACTTCTTCTTTTGCCAGACCAAAACCTGAATTTGACCAGAAGATTTTGAACATTCGCCGAGTGACTCGTGTAGTAGCCGGGGGGCGTAGATTTTCTTTCTCAGTGGCACTAGTAGCCGGAGATCGCAAGGGGGCAGTAGGTTTGGGGCTTGGCAAGGCTGGAGATACTTCGCTTGCCATAAACAAAGCGCTCCGTAATGCCAAGAAAAATATGTTGAAACTGAAACTGACCAAGACCATGTCACTACCGCACGAAATTTCCGCTAAATATGCAAGCTCAAAAATAATTTTGCTACCAAATAGGGGGCGTGGGCTTATGACCGGCTCGGTGGTTCGTGATATCGTAAAATTGGCGGGGATAAAAGACGTGACTGGCAAGATTTTGGGCGGGACTAAAAATAAATTGAACAACGCCAAGGCAGTAATGGAAGCCCTGAAAGAAGTTTCCACCAAATATGTAGCGGCTGTTCCAGAAACGAAAGTGTTGGCTGGTAAAGAAGAAACTGTCGCGGTAGAAAAAAAATAATTTTATGCAAATCCATAATCTAAAAAGAATTCATAAGAATAAAAAAGATCGCATTATCGGGAGGGGAGGCAAGCATGCCAAGACTTCAGGACGCGGTGGCAAGGGACAGACTGCCCGAGCCGGTAATAAGCGCCGACCGGAACTTCGTGATATCATTAAAAAACTGCCGAAGAATCGTGGCTATCAATTCAAATCGATCCGTCGGGCGGTAATTGTGCCGAAAGACAAGACCGGAGGTACAGCCGGCAAACCAGAAACTTTTTCCGCCATGAGAAAGCGTTTAAATATGAAGGGCGGTAAAATTGTCGTAAAATAAAATGGAAAATTTTTGGGGAAAAGTAAAGATGGTATGGACTGATCCTTCCCTCCGAAGAAAAATATTATTCGTTCTCGGAGCTTTTGTTGTTTTCCGTCTGCTTTCCGCTATTCCGATTCCGGGAATTGATACTATTGCCCTTAATCGGTTTTTAAATAACAACCAATTCTTTGGAATACTGAATATTTTTTCCGGAGGTGGACTTTCAAATCTTTCGATCATCATGCTCGGCGTGGGTCCGTATATCACAAGCTCGATCATTATGCAGCTTCTGACTATCATGGTGCCAGCCTTGAAACGAATGTATCATGAAGAAGGAGAGGCGGGTCGCAAGAAGTTTACTCAATACTCGAGAATCCTGACCATTCCTTTGGCGGTCATTCAAGGCTTTTCATTGCTTGCTATCTTGGAAGGGCAAAAGATTTTAGTGAATTTAACCGCTTTTGACCGTGTTGCCAACATCATTATTGTGGTGGCGGGCGCCATGTTCATAATGTGGATTGGAGAATTGATGTCCGAATTCGGCATCGGAAACGGCGTATCTTTGATAATCTTTGCCGGTATTGTTTCCCGCATTCCATCCGAAGTCAGCCAACTTTTGTTTACTTTTGATGTTTCCCAGGTGCCGCTTTACTTGGTATTTCTGGTACTGGGAGTTTTGGTTATTGCTGGAGTGGTGGTGGTAACCGAAGCGGAACGTCCTATCCCGGTAACTTATGCCAAGCGGGTTCGGGGAATGAAAATGTATGGTGGCGGTTCGACTTATCTGCCGCTTCGGGTAAACCAAGCGGGCGTGATTCCGATTATCTTCGCTCTTTCCATTTTGCTTTTCCCTCAAATGATTGGTAATTTCCTTTCAGGTGCTACCAACCCGATTCTTTCGAAAATTTCTCATGCCCTGGTTTCTTTCTCGCAGACCAGTATCCTTTATATGGTACTTTATTTTGTCTTGGTATTTCTCTTTACTTATTTCTACACAGCGGTGACTTTTGATCCAGAAGCGCTTTCCTCCAACTTGCAGAAGAACGGAGCTTTTATTCCAGGAATTCGTCCGGGACCTTCCACTTCCCAGTATATTTCAAAAGTTTTGAATCGAATTACTTTACTCGGAGCGGTTTTTCTTGGATTGATTGCGATCTTGCCTCTCATTGTTCGCTCGTTGAGCGGTATCACAGCGATTGCGCTCGGCGGTACCGCGCTTCTGATCGTGGTTTCTGTAGTGCTTGACCTCATCAAAAAAATCGACGCCCAAGTCTCAATGCGAGAATATTAATTCTCAAACCACTTTTTATATTCTGACACGATTATCCCAACAACCTCTTTGAGGTTGTTTTTGTTTGTGTCTATAATTAGATCAAAATTATTTCGATCGGTACTATTTATTTTATATAAATCCCAATATCTTTTTTGTTCACTATCGTAACGTTCTCGAATTTTATTATAAACTTCTTCCGAAGTTGAAACTTTTTCACTCTGTTGTCTTAATTTGTTTTCTTTCAGGTTGTTGAAAATCCTCTCTTTGGCTATCTCTGCTGGCAGATCGAGATACACCTTGAACGATCCCGGAATCCAATGATAAGCGGTCCGAGAATCAATGACCAATTTTTCTGGGCCATTATTAAGATCACGCAGTTTTTGATCTGTCATTTCGTCTATTTTGGGGTCTGTTTCAGCTCGAATATTTGTTTCGGTTACCGAAAGACCTAGTTCTATTCCTACCTGCCGAAAGAAATCTCCGGAAGAAAAACGCTTAAACTCGAGCTCATCTGCCACCAGATTTGCCGTGCTTGATTTTCCGCTACCCGGCGCCCCGGCGATAGTTACAATCTCTTTTTTCATGATTTCAATATAACACAGCCCGGGTTGTTTTTTAAGTCTGAATTAGGTATTCTAGGGTTATATGGAACAAGCACAAACTTTTGTATTTTTCGGGCAAGCAGGTTCCGGCAAAGGGACTCAGATTAAACTCTTGGCGGATTTTTTGAAAAACAAAGACGGAAAAGAGGTACTTTCGGTTTCTACCGGGGAGGGTTTTAGGGAACTTGCCAAATCTGGCAATTTCACGTCAAAAAGAGTAAAAGGAATAATGGAACGGGGAGAATTGGTTCCGGATTTTTTGACTACCACTATTTTTGCAGACATGCTTTCGAATTCTCTTACTCCGGAAAAACACTTAATCACGGACGGTTATCCGCGGACAGTGACTCAGTCGGAAAGCCTGGATGTGATGATGAAATTTTTTGAGAGGGAAAACGTAAAAGTTATCAACATTGAGCTTTCCGAAGAGGAAGCGGTAAAAAGAAATATGCTTCGAGGCCGAGCCGACGATACCGAAGAAAGCTTGAAAAGAAGATTTAATGAACACAAGAATAATGTAATCCCAGCGATGAATTTTTTCAAAGAAAAAGAAGGCTACGAAATTCTGACGATCAACGGCGAGCAGTCGATCGAAGACGTGCATAAAGACATTATTAAAGCACTAGGTTACTAACTAAAATGCCAGAAACAATCATCATTTCCCTAGGGGGTTCACTTATCGTGCCTGATCAAATTGATGTGGAGTTTTTAAAAAATTTCAGAGAACTTATTTTATCCCAAATCGAGAATGGAAAAAAATTTATAATAGTATGTGGTGGCGGCAAGACTAACAGGAGATACAACGAGGCGGTAAAACAGCTTACTGACCCGTCCACAGAGGATTTGGACTGGATTGGTATTGCGACCATTGGCCTGAATGCAGAATTCCTGCGTGTTGTCTTTAAAGAACACGCAAACAAAAAGGTCGTTTTTGATCTGACTAGTGAATTTTCTTTTGAAAAATCAATTATCGTCGGCGGAGCTTACAAACCTGGGCATAGTTCTGATGCTGATGCAGTTTGGGCCGCTAAAACTGTCCATGCTAGGAAAATCATTAATTTATTTGATCAAGACTATGCCTATGATTCAGACCCGAAAAAAAATCCAAACGCGAAAAGAATCGAAAAAATTTCTTGGCCCGAATACCGCAAAATCATACCGACCGAATGGGTAGCCAAGCTTGATTCGCCTTTTGATCCCGTTGCTTCAAAAATGGCCGAAGAGGAAAACATGGAAGTGATAATTATGAATGGCCGTAATTTGGAAAATTTGAATAAATATTTAAACGGGGAAGGATTTGTAGGAACGGTTATACAATAAAGGATATCCACCCCGGCGCAAGCGCCACCCCTCAAGAGGGGAACTAAATACATGAAAGACAAAGAAAAAAACTGGGGCAAAGACTCTTTATACTCGTATTGGGAAATTCCTAAAAATAAACTTTTAGTGGAAAGGGCGAAAGGTTTTCGGAAAAGAGGCGTGCTGGCGGAAGTTTTATTTTGGCAAGCTTTCAAGGATAAGAAAAAAATTGGTTATGATATTGATCGGCAAGTAATTATCGGAAATTATATTGTCGATTTTTTTATCCCGGAACTTGGGTTGGTTTTTGAAGTCGACGATGTGAGTCACAAAGAAAAAGAAGAGTACGATGCCGAAAGAGATGTTTTTATGCGTGACTTGAATTTGAGGGTTGTTCGGATTTCTGATTTTGAGGTAAAGAAAGATATGCCGAAAGTTTTCGAATTCGTGATAGAAAATATTAAAAATAGGGAGCGGGAATTAAAATTCCCCTCTTGAGGGGTGGCTCGCTTGCGAGACGGGGTGGATGGGTGGCGCTTGCGCCGGGGTGGGTTTTAATCTAGTATGAAAATATATGGCAATAATTATTAAAACAAAAGAAGAAATAGGAACTTTGCGGGAAGGCGGAAAACGCTTAGCTTTTATTCTTCATAAAACAGCCGAGCAAGTAAAACCCGGAGTTTCTACCCTGGAACTTGACAAATATGCCCACAAACTGATTACTGAGATGGGGGACAAATCCGCTTTTTTGAATTACAAGCCTGAAGGAGCAGATCGACCGTATCCGGCATCATTATGTGTGTCAGTAAACGAAGAGGTGGTACACGGCATTCCAAAGAAAGATGAAATTTTGAAAGAAGGGGATATTGTTTCTTTGGATTTAGGACTTTGCCACAAAGGGCTCTTTACCGACATGGCGATCACTGTAGGAGTGGGGGAAATTCCGAAAAGCGCGCAAAAGCTGATAGATGTCACTAAGAAATCTTTGGAGGTCGGGATCTCGGCCGCGGTTGGCGGGGCCAGAATAGGGGATATTGGTCACGCAATCGAAAGCTATGTCCGCCCACATCACTACGGCATTGTGGAAGTTTTAGCCGGGCATGGAGTGGGTAAAGCTCCGCACGAAGACCCTTTTATTCCAAATTTTGGTCGGGCGGGGGTGGGTGCCAAGTTGGTTCCCGGCATGGTTATTGCCATCGAACCGATGCTAAATAGTGGCACCAAGAACGTAGTCTTGGAGCGGGACGGCTATACTTTTCATACTGCCGACCGCAAAAAAAGCGCGCATTTCGAACATACGATTTTAATTACCGAAGGGGAACCGGAGGTGCTTACCAAGCTTGAGCCTCCCGCAAGATAGTCTTCTCAAAAAGCACAAAAATTTTTTGCTAAAAGTTTTCTCTGTCCGGCGTCGCCACGCCTCCCAAGGCTTTTCTCAAAGACTATTTTGCGGGAGGCTAGAATGTTGTATAATTAGAAAGATGGAAGGGTCATTCCTAAAAGAAATGCCTAGGTTTAAAACTCCCGAGGAGGAGCTTTCCTATTTACGTGCGCATATTGAAAAAAGAGAGCAGGAGCTCAAGGACAAGGGACATTTTGAACATGCTCCTGATGTCGCCCGAGAAGTTATCTCGGAATATAAACAGGTGCCAAAAGAAGAAGCTATCCACAAGAACAATCTGATGAGCCTAAAGGACACCGAAGGGATTGTTCTTAAACTTGCGCCGGAGGCACATGATTCCATAATGGAGGAATTGCTCGGCCTGGTGATCACTAAAGGGGTCAAAAATGCGCTTGGAGTAGCGGAAGCGATGAATAATCCGCATGTAGATGACGATTTTGAAAGGCTTCTGGTGCAGTATCTTAAAACTGGACAGGCAGTGCCAGATTTAAAGGAAGGGACTCCGCTTTACCGGGCGCTTCATATGACCTTGTTTGAAATAACTCTGCCGCCGCCCTTGGACGAGGAAGACAAGAAAAAAGGCTTTAAAGAATTCTCGAGTGCGATGGAACAGTTTTATGCTGGGATGAATTCTATTTCCGAAGGCAACAACAACGAACGCGAAAATTATTTTACCTTGGAAGTATCGCTTTCCAATAAAAGTGACCAGGTGATTATTTATGCCGCTATTCCAGACAAACATATTTCACTTTTTGAAAAGCAAGTCTTGGCTTTTTATCATGATGCTAAAATAAAAGAAACGCCGGACGACTATAACATTTTTAATGAGGCTGGTGGCTCAGCCGGAGCCTACGCTGCTTTTTCGGAACGAGGAGTTTTGCCGATCAAAACCTACGACACTATTGAGCATGATCCGATGAACATGATTCTGAATGTTTTTTCCAAGCTGGCAACCGAAGGAGAAGGGGCGGCTATTCAGTTGGTTATCGCTCCGGCTGGCGATAAATTTATCAACGAATTCCATAAGATCCTGGATGATGTAAAAGACGGGATATCGGTCAAGCATGCTTCCGACAATTTCTACAAGTTCAACAAAGCATTTCTAAAAGTTTCTAAAGACATTATTTTTGGCCACGAGAAAAGCTCCGAAGAGAAAAAAGAAAAATATATGAAAGGCCGGCGAGCGGTGGATGAAGGTGCAGCCGAAAAAATCACGAATAAGATGAAGAGTTCCATTCTGAAAGCCAATATCCGAGTGGTAGCCTCGGGGGCAACTCATGAGCGCGCTCTTGCTATCTTGAAAGAAATCGAGTCTTCCTTCAACCAATTTGCCGAAGCAGCTTCGAACAGTATTTTGTTTGAAGAAATGAAAGGGAGTGATCTAAAAGGACTTTTCCATGATTTTTCTTACCGTACTTTTTCTCCGGATAAAATATTACCGATGAATTTAAAAGAACTTTCTTCGGTATTTCATTTCCCGGTCGGTATTTCCGGATCCGGGCAATTAAAGGAAGCTAGAGCTGGAGTAGCACCGGCTCCGCTCGAGATCGCGAAGGAAGGTATTTTGCTTGGTTTAAACGATTATCATGGCCGGCAAACAGAGGTGCGCCTGGCTCGGGAAGATCGCGTACGTCATATGTACGTGATTGGACAGACTGGTACCGGTAAAACCAATATTTTGCTCAATATGATTACCCAAGATATCCGAAATGGTGACGGGTGCTGTTATATTGATCCACACGGAACCGACATTCAAACTATTTTGTCTCGAATTCCGAAAGAGAGGATGGACGACGTGATTTATTTTGATCCGGCTTATACGGCGCGGCCAATGGGGCTCAATATGCTTGAATTTGATCCGAAATATCCAGAGCAAAAAACTTTTGTAGTGAACGAGCTCATGGGTATTTTTAATAAATTATTTGATATGAAAACTGCCGGCGGTCCGATGTTCGAACAATATTTCAAAAATTCCGCTTTTCTTATCATGGAGGATCCGGAGTCAGGTTGCACTTTGCTTGAGATCTCAAGAGTGTTGGCAGACAAAGCGTTTCGAGACATGAAGCTCTCCAAATGCAAGAACCCGATCATCAAGCAATTTTGGCTTTCGGCGGAACAAACGACCGGGGAGCAGTCTCTAGCAAACTTTGTGCCGTATATCACTTCCAAATTCGATAATTTCATTTCGAACGACATTATGCGCCCGGTGGTTTTGCAGGAGCGTTCGGTATTTAATTTCCGTCAAATCATGGACGAGAAAAAGATTCTCCTGGTAAATCTTTCCAAGGGACGCTTGGGAGAGATGAATGCGAATTTGATCGGCTTGGTCCTGGTTGGGAAGATTCAAATGGCGGCGCTTTCCCGGGTGGACATGTTTGGCAAGCCGATGAACGACTTTTACTTGTATATTGATGAATTCCAAAATGTCACTACTGATTCTATCGCCTCAATTCTTTCCGAAGCCCGAAAGTATCGCCTGTCTCTCAACATTGCGCATCAATATATTTCCCAGCTCGAAGATGGAATCAAAAATGCAGTCTTTGGGAATGTGGGCTCGATGGCTGTTTTTCGGGTATCATCCGAAGATGCGGAATTTTTAGAAAAGCGTTTCTTGCCGACTTTCAAGGCAGCCGACATTATGAAACTCGACAACTTCAATGCCTATCTTTCTATGCTTATCAACGGTCAGCCTTCTAAGCCGTTTAATATGGTTACCTTACCGCCGGAGAAAGGGAATCCGGAACTGGTGGAGAACTTGAAAGAACTTTCCTATTTGAAATACGGCCGCGACCGCGCCGAAATCGAGGACGAAATTATGCGCAAATACGAACGGCGGGAGGAATAGTCTGCCAGATAGAGTCTAAGGCTCTATCTGGAAAATAAAATATGCAAAACGAAGAGAATTTGCCTGAATTTGGCACAAAAAGAGAAAACGAGGAACGGCGTGACGGGGGTTGCGCGGTAATTTTTGATCCAGAAAGCCAAAAGTATGCAGTGTATCGAAATACAAAAGATGATCTTTTTGGCCTTTTTGGTGGAGGTTTTAATGATGGGGAAGGAGAAGAAGAAGGGGTAAAGAGAGAGGTAGAGGAAGAAAGTGGTTTAAAAAATTTTTTATACACAGAGAAACTTGATAAGGTTTTGACCCATTACTATAACAGCAATAAAGAAGTAAATAGAGTTGCTACCGCAGTTTGCTTTTTGATTATTTTGGAAAACTCAAATCGAGTACAAACAAAACTTGAGGAACATGAAAAATTCGAGTTCGTTTGGTCTAACCCAAAAGAAATCTTAGACAATTGGCAATCCAGAAATGAAAACAAAGATTATGACCACTGGATTTACTTTTTGCAAAAAGGAGTAGCACGAGCCAGAGAGCTTGGATATGACCGAAATTCTTCCAGGGTGGTATAATATAGGAAAATCTTTATAGTATGGCAAGAGAGATCAAAAAAGGGGACGTTCTCTCTTCCGAGGAACTCTCCGCAGCTGGCTGTGAAAAACAGGACCATTGTATTGGAGATTCTGAAATATATCTTCAAAAAGTTTTCTACGGACTAAACATCGTTCTGGTGAAGGCAACCGACACAGGAATGAAGAAAATCTGCCAAATCACGCCACTCGTAAAAGCGGGGATGACCATATAGGCCATCCCTTTACTTATCTTGGCGTTTCCAGGAAAATCTGCTAAAATGGCGTTATTAATAAATTAAGTTTTTAGAGTAAAAATATGAAGCATCCAAAAGAAGAAAAGACATATGTCATGATCAAACCAGACGGAGTCCGCAAGGGTTTAATCGGTGAAATCATTAAGCGCTTTGAACAGCGTGACCTCAAAGTTGTGGCACTTGAGATGACCCAGCCATTATACGAACAAATGGACAATCATTACCCAAAAAAGGAAGAATGGATTACTCGACTAGGGGAAAAGACTAAAGCTACTTATGAAAAATACGGTTATGATTTGATTTCCGATTTCGGAACGAACGATACTTCAAAAATCGGTCCGGAAGTTCGTAAATGGGTGATTAATTTTATGATGAGTGCTCCTGTTGTAAAGATGATAGTCCAGGGAGTCCATGCTGTTGATGTAGTTCGCAAGATTGCGGGAGACACCATGCCATACAAAGCAGACATGGGGACTATTCGTGGAGATTTCTCCATTGATTCTCCAGCTTTGGCTAATAAAGAGAAACGAGCGGTGATGAATATCGTGCATTGCTCTGAAACCCCGGAAGAAGCTGAGCATGAAATCAAGCATTGGTTTGGAGATCAGAATACTTACGACTACAAACGCTTTGGAGTAGACGAATAATTACTTAAAAACAGAAATTTTAGTTTGTCTAGTTGCTTGCGCGAATCTTTTTGCTATACTTTCAGTAGGGTTATTTCCAATTATTACCTAGAACAATAATTTTTGGGAACTTCGATCGGCTGAAACCTTGGTTTCACTCGTCTAGCACCCACCTAGCTTTAAGCTACGGTAATATATTGGAAATAGTCCTAAAAAGGAATCCGTTTTTGCGGATTTTTTCTTTTTTAAGGGGTCTTCCCGCAAAAATGGTAAGGGAATGCTATAATTAGTTCCATGGTCAACCGCAAAAAGCTTTTAATCAGGATTATCTCGCTTATTTTTTTTATTTTTGCCCTGAATCTCTTCGCCATGAAGTTTTATTGGTACTATAGTATCTGGTGGTTTGATATACCTATGCATTTTCTGGGAGGATTTTGGCTAGGTCTGGCCATTCTATGGTATTTCCCCATCAAAGAGACCTCTTTTATTTCAGTTGTTAAAATTATCCTAGGAGTGCTCGTGGCAAGCATTGGCTGGGAAGTATTCGAAATCATGGTTGATAAAACTATTACCCAGAATCCTTTCAACACCCTCGATACTTTTTCGGATCTGTGCTCCGGCCTATCTGGAGGATTTACTGCTATCCTTTTTTTCTCCAGGAGAATTATGTTTAGAAAGTAAACTAAGGTATAATGAAGATATGGCTGGGGTTGTAAAACTTACTTTTTGTGGAGGAACAGGCACGGTAACAGGTGCGAATTTTTTGTTAGAGGCGGAAAACAAAAAAATCTTGATTGATTGCGGCCTGACCCAAGGGGTAAAACTAGCTGACGATATCAACTGGGATTCGTTTCCATATAATCCGAAAGAAATAGATGTGCTTTTCATTACTCACGGCCATGTGGACCACCTGGGTCGGATTCCGAAACTGATCAACGAAGGCTTTCGCGGAAAAATTTATTCCACCTTGCCGACCAAGGCGATTGCCGCGCCAATTTTGGAAGACACGATGGGTATTTTGGTTAAAAACAAAGAACATCATCTGGACGAAATATATACACCGGAAAATATAAAGTTGGCGATGTCTCTCTGGCAGGGATTTGGTTATCATGAAGAAATAAAAATTGCCGATGATATCAAGGTGAGCTTCTTGGACTCCGGGCACATCTTGGGCTCGGCAATGATCGAGTTTCAAATAAATACTAAAAAGATACTTTTCACTGGAGATTTAGGCAATAGTCCGTCGATGCTCCTGCCAGATACAGAAAAAGTTACCGATGCGGACTATTTGATTATGGAAAGCACTTATGGCGATAGGAATCATGAATCTCGGGATGATCGCCGGCGAAATTTGGAAATGGTTTTTGAAGACAACTATAAAAGAAAGGGAACACTTATTATTCCGACGTTTTCACTAGAGCGTTCTCAGGAGCTTTTATTTGAATTGAACGAGTTGGTAGAAAACGACCGGATACCTAAAATGCCTATTTTCCTTGATTCACCTTTGGCTATTCGCTTGACTGAGATTTTCAAACAGAATAAAAGTTATTTCAACGAATCAGCCCAAAGAGCAATAAACATAGAAAAACACATTTTTGATTTTCCCGGGCTACACGAAACTCTAAGGTCCGAAGAATCAAAAAAGATCGCCTTAGTGCCAAACCCAAAAGTGGTTATTGCCGGCTCGGGGATGTCGGCTGGCGGGCGGGTAGTACACCACGAAAAACACTATTTACCGGACCCAAATAATACTCTGCTTCTCTTGGGATATCAGGCGGTGGGAACACCGGGGCGCTTGATTCAAGAAGGATTGAAGACGGTACACATTTTTGGTGAAGATGTGGTTGTTCGGGCGCATGTAGTTACCATTTCAGGATATTCCGGGCACAAGGATTCGAACGGGCTCATTAATTTTGTGGAAGATATGCGCGATTCGGTCAAAAAAGTTTTTGTAGTAATGGGTGAGCCAAAATCGTCTCTGTTTTTAGTCCAGAAATTGAGAGATAATCTAGGGATCGAAGCCAGTGCGCCGGAGCGAGGAGATAGCGTTTTACTTATTTGCTGAATAATATATACTAACGGGATGGATATCTTGGCTTCAAAAAACATATACGAGAAACACGGGCATCGTCAGATAAAAATCTGTGTTTCCGGAGCGGCAGAAACCGGCCATTGCGGAACGGGCACTCTGGAATTAGCGGAGGAGTTGGGAAGGGAAATTGTCCGCCAGGGAGCTATCTTGGTCACCGGAGCGACTACTGGTTTCCCGATGTGGTCTGCTATTGGGGCAAAAGAAGTCGGCGGAATTTCGATTGGTTTTTCTCCGGCTGCGACCGAGCACGAGCACACTGAAGTTTATAAACTTCCACTCGACTATATGGACCTAATCATCTATACCGGCTTCGGCTATCCAGGCCGAGATCTACTTCTCACCCGTGCCGTTGATGCCGTGATTTGCGGGTGTGGCCGGATCGGTACGATCCACGAGTTTACGGTAGCTTTCGAAGATGGGAAAGTAATAGGCATTTTAGAAGGCCCGTGGGATATGTCCGGGGAGCTTAAGGAAATTTTGGAAAAAGGACATCGGCCAAACGACAAAATTATAATTGGCAAAAATCCGAAAGAACTGGTGGCAAAGGTGGTTGAGATGGTCAAGAAATTCAAGGAAGAAGAATATAAAATCTAGATCTAATTTAGCGATGAATCAAAAAAATAAAAATGCCGTTCGAATAATCTTTCGAATAGTTTTATATGTTTTTGCGGTGATTGGGTTTTTCTTTGTCGGAGTTTTTGTGGCGATGCAGTTCGGTTGGCTCAACGTTAAAGGTTCATCTGCTGATAGGAATTCTTATTTTAATCTGGGCGACGGGCAAGATGTCAGCAACCTTCCAGTTTCCGAGCCGGTCATGCCTTGGGCAGAATCGGCCGAGTGGAGACTTCTGTCAGAAGTATTTACCCGCGATCAGGTGGTGATCAATCAGGCGGCCCGCGATGCCGGTATTTCTCCGCGCATGATTCTTTCTGGGGTAATGGGGGAACAATTACGTTTTTTCAATAACCGCAGGGAATCTTTTAAAAATTATTTTGAACCGCTCAAAATTTTAGCTTCACTTTCGAAGTTTTCTTTCGGCATCGCTGGCTTAAAGCCTGAGACAGTAGTTCTGATTGAAGAACATCTAAAAGAGCCGAACTCGCCATATTATTTAGGTTCGGGAATGGAACACGTGGCGGACTACTCTCAAAATGAAAGTACTAATTTGAATACTGCCCGAATGAATCGAATTACTGATACTAAAAATCCGTATTACTCGTATTTGTATGTAGGACTTTATATGCGGGAAGTGATTGCCCAATGGCGCGCTGCCGGCTACGAGATATCAGATCGGCCGGAAATTTTAGCTACTTTGTATAATTTAGGTTTTAATCGTTCTATTCCAAAAGCCGGTGCGATGGCCGGGGGAGCGGAAATAATGATCGGGGGGACTTACTATACTTTCGGAGAATTCGCAAAACAGTTTTACGATTCAGGCGAGCTGATCAATATCTTTTCAAGATAACAAAAAATCCTCCATGTGGAGGATTTTTTGTTAGTGATTTGTCTTTTTTATTTCAAACTGGCTAAAACTTTCGCGAAGGTTTTGGGATTGTTCTCAGCCAGGTCGGCCAAGATTTTTCTATCAAGTTCAACTTTGTTTTTCTTCAAAACTCCGATTAACTTTGAATAGGACATTCCGAGCTCTCTTGCCCCGGCGTTGATTTTAATATTCCAAAGCTTGCGAGCATGAGATTTTTTGTCTCGGCGATGGGCGAAAGCATAAGCTCCGGCGTGCAAGAGGGCATCCTTGGCTTGGCGTTCCTTGGTGCTGCGGCCATGGCGGAAACCTTTGGTCTGTTTCAAGACGCTTCGGCGTCTCTTTAATGCATGTACTCCTTTTTTTACTCTAGTCATGAATCTTTTTAACTAAATGGTAATAGGTGGCTCTTTGGCTTGTTCTTGATCACGAAAGTCGAACCCTTCCGACCGGCCAACTGGGTATTGCGTGATTGTTTGGCATTGAAATGGTTGAACCCCGGCTTGCGAGCGATCAACTTGCCGTTCTTGGTAACCTTCAATCTTTTGCTATATGACTTGTTTGTTTTCATATGATTACTTTATAACTTTCTACTTATTTTTTTCTATGGTAATAAATAAACCCTTCGGACCCCTTTTGTACGGTTCCGATATTTTATAATCTTCGGTGATCAAGTGCAGTACTCGGTCTAACCGTTCTTTTAAAAATTTCTCGTCCATAAACTTGGCGCGACCCGAAAGGTAAAGCTCGATCTTGATGCGATGTCCTTCCTTGAGCCACTTGGAAGCGGTCTTTGCTTTCAGCTCCAAGTCGTGGTCGCCGGTCCCGATTTTGATCTGAATAGATTTGGTTTCGGTGGCTCGGGCGCCCGCTTTTGCTTTCTTTAACTTTTTACTGGCTTCATATTGATACTTTCCATATTCCATGATCTTGGCGACCGGAGGAACGGCAGCAGGCGATATCTCAATCAAGTCCAAGCCCTTCTCGTGAGCCAATTCTAAGGCTTCTTTAACACTCAAAACACCTAGATTTTGGTTGTTGCTATCAATGACGCGAAGTTCACTGGCCCGTATTTGGTTGTTGATTCTTTCTCGCAATTTTCTTTATGAAGCTAAACTACGTATGAGTTTAGCCTATTTTAGCCCAGAAGTCAACTTGGCCTCGTTAAATAAGGCATTTATGCGTTCCTCCGTTTTGGCTTCTCCAAATAGGCGAATAATAGGTTCGGTGATCGATGGGCGCAGATGGATCCAGGACTTGTCCGGAAAGTCCAAGCGCAATCCATCGAGCTCGTTTGTTTGTGCTTCTGGATATCTGGATTTTAATTTCTGGTAAATATCATCCAGGTTTTTCCCAATCGGCCATTTATCTCTCTTGATGAAATATTTGGGTAAAGTAGCGACGCATTCGCTGACAGTCTGATTTCTAAGAGCCAAAAGTTCTAGAGCTAGGGAAAGACTGACAAATCCATCTCGACTGGTATTGATAGCTGGGTAAATGACCCCACTTGTACCTTCTCCTCCGATTATTGCGTTTCTTTTCATGATTTCTTCTAGGACGTTTGATTCTCCGACTTTAGTTCGGAAGGTCTTGCCATGGTACTTTTCAACTATGTCGGAAATCATACTGGAAGTAGAAAGATTTATTACCACATTTTCGCCCAAATATTTTGAAAGAACGTTTTCAACCCCGAAAGCAAGGGTATAATCTTCGGAAATTACCTCTCCCAGTTCGTTTACTATTACCAGACGGTCGGCATCCGGATCATGAGCAAAACCTATGTCGGCCCCAGATTCTTTTACCAGGTGTCCTATATCTCCGAGATTTTCAACTGCTGGTTCCGGTCGATGGGCGAATTCTCCATTTGGAATATTGTTCATCGGAATTAATTCCGCGCCGAGCTGTTCGAAAAGATACGGATCCATGACACAAGCGGAAGCATTGATCATGTCGACTGCGATTTTGAATTTTCTGGCTCGAATAGCCGTTACATCTATGTGTGCCAAGATTGCATCAGCATGTTCTTTTGGAAAATTAGGATTGGTTATCATAATATTTTTTCATTATTGCTACTTGCGATTCGTTGGTCAGGAGCGCTTGATTGGTGACAAATTTGAGTCCATTGTATTCTTTTGGATTGTGGCTAGCGGTAATGATTATGGCTCCGTCATATTTATGATTTCGCACTGCGAATAATATTGTTGGCGTCGGCAAAATATCTCCGTCAACTACGTCTATTTTTGCTTCATTTAATTCTCCAATTAAAATATCTTTTATTCCCAATCCGCTCTCTCGTCCGTCTCGGCCGATCAAGATTGTCGGCTTTTCCTTTCCCGTGTCTTCTTTGGTGAACAAAGCAAAGGATCTTCCGAATTTTTTTACGATTTCCTGATTTAAAGTATCGCCCCAGATGCCGCGATATCCTGTCACTTGCAGTTTTGGCTGAATGCTCATGAGTTTATCTTAACATTTTTTGCCAAACTAGAAAATTTCTTTGATATGTTAATATAAAGCTATGGCTTTCTATACCGAAAATCGAAAGGCGCATTTCAATTACGAATTCGTGGAAAAATACGAAGCAGGTATCGAGCTTTTGGGCTGGGAAGTAAAATCGGTCCGGGCCGGACGAATGTCACTCGAAGGTGCTTTCGCGGTTATCCGGGGTGGGGAAGCGTTTCTCATCAATGCGAACATTCCGCCGTACCAGGTGAACAACACGCCGAAGGATTACGACCCGATTCGCAATCGCAAACTCCTCTTGACCAAAAAAGAAATTGCTACACTCGCGGGCTATGAGAAAAGCAAGAGTTTGACAATCATACCTGTTTCGGTGTATAATAAAGGAAAGAAAATCAAAATAACGATTGTACTCGGTAAGGGGAAGAAGAAATTCGACAAGCGCGAAACCATCAAGAAGCGCGAATCGGATAGAAACATTCGCCGAGAATCGAAAGAACGTTGACAAAAAAATTTTTAAAATCAATCCTTCTACGGTACGGATTTTTTGAAGCTTAAAAAATCCTGAAGTTTTCGCGCCGTCGCGCTCGAAACCCCTGCGAAGAATTATTTTAAAAATTTTTCAAATCATGGGGATGCCAGGCATAGACAAAGGGCCCAGGGCATCGATGCATGCCGAGCCGAACGAAACTCGCTAAACCTCGTTCAAAACGTTAATTGCAAAATTGACTAAAAGCATCAGTTCGCCTTACTTCAGTAATGCGAATTCGTTTGCTCTAGCTTTCGCGTAAGCCAAGGCTAGTGTCCGCTTCATAGACTTCCGATATATGAAGTCCGGGCATAATATTATCGGGATAGGGAAAGGGAAGTCTCGACTCTTTTCCAAAACTTAGGGAATCGATCGAAAAATATTTGGCTCGTTTAATAGTTTTTCGATTTAAACAAAAAAAGCGCGCTACGCATGTAGACTTCCTTGTTCGAACCTTTTGCACGGGGGCTCACTTCCCCCCATCTCCACCGTAAAAACATTAGCGCCATTTCGGCGCTTTTGTTTTTTGGTGGAGATGAGCAAACAAACTGCTTTGCTTGCGCGGGGGAAGGGAGGGACGGAGCATATTCTGCGAAACTTCGCAGAATAGCGAGCCGGGGTCGCGAAAATTTACGAGCGACGGCGAGTAAATTACTAGTGACCAATTCTCACCATCTGGATTGACTAACTTGCTATAGTATTATATTATATAGACAGAAAACACAATATAAATTTAAAAAAGAAGAGTATGAAAAAAGTAGCACTTATTATTCTTAGCGTCTTCGCTGGTGTAGGAATGGGTCTGGTTTTCTTTTATTTAAGTCTCCTTGCTCATTCTACTCCTGGTGTTTCGGTTAAGCCGAATTTTCCCGTTTGGTTTGATATCATGGAAAGTATTTCAGTAGGGGTAGTAGCACTTATTTTCATTCCTGGCCTTATCAAAGATGTGAAGGAAGATTCGCAAAAAAAGGGTTGGAAAACATTTTGGGCAGTCTTTCCAACATCCCTAACTGTCGTGATATTTTATTTGGTGTGGCTTGGAACGCCAGTTATTCTTTTTCATCGCTTTCTCATGTAATGTTTCCGCCGTTTGTTAATTTTTAGCAGACGGCGGTTTTTTTCTTAACTTTTCCGGTTTTTTGTGCTATATTTACCCTCTAAGAGATTAGAAATATTAGTCTCAATTAAGTGTATATTTAAAGGATAAACCTATGGATCCCGTTAGAGATAGAAAATCTTTAGATTTTTGTCAAACTAATTGGATTCATGAATTAATAGTTTAATCTCTAACGGGATGGATTTGAATTTTTTAAACAAAAATAACGGGAACGGCAAAGGCCGAAAGGGGAAAAAGACCCCAAAATTCTCCGGCAACATCGCCGGGGCGATTTTGATTTTCATGCTGATTACCGCCCTTTATTTAGTATTGTCCGGCTCGCCGAAAAAAGTTCCAGAAATTCCTATTTCTCAACTGGCTGAAAATGTGCAGGCTGGGCAGGTGAAAAATATTGTAGTAGAGGGCGAGGATCTGACGATTACTTATGCCGATGGCACAGAGAAAAAATCCAAGAAAGAATTAGAAAGTTCTCTTTCTCAAACTCTTTTTAATTACGGAGTAAAACCGGAAGCACTTGCTGGTACTACTATTGAAGTAAAAAATCAAAGTGGCTTCGGATTTTGGCTGATAAATATTTTGCCGTGGCTTTTGCCGATTATTTTCATAGTTGTTTTCTTTTGGTATCTGTCTCGCCAAGTAAAGGGCGCGGGGATGCAGGCTTTTACTTTCGGCCAATCAAAAGCGCGAATTACTGATCCGAACGACAAGAACAATCGGGTAACTTTCAAAGATGTCGCCGGTTGCAAAGAAGCGAAAGAAGAATTAAAAGAAATCGTGGATTTTTTGAAAAGTCCAAAAAAGTTTTTGGATATCGGAGCACGTATTCCAAAAGGAGTGATTCTAACTGGTGCGCCGGGAACAGGGAAGACCTTGCTTGCCCGAGCGGTAGCCGGAGAAGCATCGGTGCCGTTCTTTCATCTTTCCGGTTCCGAATTCGTGGAAATGTTTGTGGGAGTGGGCGCCAGTCGAGTGAGAGATTTGTTCAAATTGGCCAAAAAAGCCGCACCGGCGATTATTTTCGTGGATGAGATAGATGCCATTGGCCGAACTCGCGGAGGCGGATTTGGTGGAGGCAACGACGAACGAGAGCAAACCCTAAACCAGATTCTGGTGGAAATGGATGGCTTTGAGCCGAACGATAAAGTGATTGTGATGGCGGCCACCAACCGGCCGGATGTGCTTGACCCGGCTTTGATTCGTCCAGGGCGTTTTGATCGCAAGGTAGTGCTTGATCTGCCGGATCGCGCTGATCGTGAAGAAATTTTAAAAATTCACGCGCAAAAGAAGCCACTTGCTGAAGATATTAATCTAAAATTGGTGGCGGAACGCACTCCAGGATTCTCTGGCGCAGACTTGTATTCCTTGATGAACGAAGGAGCTATCTTGGCGGCACGAGAAAATCGCAAAAAAGTTTTTCAATTTGATTTGATTCGAGCGATTGAAAAAGTGATGCTGGGCCCAGAACGCAAAAGCCACTTGCTTTCCAAAAAAGAAAAAGAGATCACTGCTTATCATGAAGCTGGACACGCGCTGGTGGCTTCCGTCTTGCCCTATGCTGATCCGGTGCACAAAGTCTCGATTGTAGCTCGCGGAAATGCTGGAGGCTATACCCTCAAACTGCCACTCGAAGAAAAGCGTTTGCAATCCAGACGTGAATTTATCGATGACATTGCGATGTCACTCGGAGGCTATGTGTCAGAGAAATTGGTATTTGGAGATGTTACCACTGGCCCATCCAGTGATTTGCAAATGGCTTCCAGTCTGGCTCGAGCGATGGTCACCCGCTGGGGCATGTCAGATGCGATCGGCCCGGTTTCTTTAGCGGGAGAGGGGAGCCGAACGCCTTTCGGAGATATTGATGAGAAAGACTACTCGGAAACAATTGCCACCAAAGTGGATGCGGAAGTTTCAAAAATTATCGACGACGGAATCAAAACTGCCGAGCACGTCCTTTCCGAACACCGAAAAGTATTGAATGCTATTGCCGCTAAGTTGATCGAAGTGGAAACGCTCGAACAGGAAGAATATAATAAGCTAATAATAGCTCACGGGATCACTCCCAAAAAACTGCCTGAAGAAAAAGTAGTCTAAAAGACTTGTATTAAAATACGAACTAGAGTATAATTACTTGGTAATTAGTGTTCGATGGTTTGTTTTTTTATGGCAAGAAAAATGGACAAACAAAAGGCTATAGCCATGCGACAAAAAGGTATGAGTTATAGCCAAATCAAGGAGAAACTTAAGGTCAGTAAAAGCACATTGAGTGGTTGGCTTTCCGGTATGCCGTTGTCCGAAAAAAGAATTAGAGAACTGCAGGCTGATAGTCCGATACGTATTGAACGATACAGAAATACCATGCGAGCAAAGAAAGATGCTCGGTTAGAAGAAGTTTACAGAAAGGTTTCTCGTGATATAGGGGAGTTATCAAAAAGGGATTTATTTTTGGCGGGGTTATTTTTGTATTGGGGTGAGGGAACAAAAGCTCAAAATTCTTTAGTTGCCTTAACAAATACCAATCCAGCGATGCTCAAATTTTTTATAAAATGGTTAAAATTATTCGGAGTGGAAAGTAAAGACTTAAAAGTTAAACTACATTTATATTCTGATATGAACATTAAAAAAAGCCTTAATTTTTGGTCACAAGAATTGAAAGTACCCTTGAGTCAGTTTCATAAGTCATATATTAAAAAAACAGATTTAAAATCGATCACGTACAAAAATGGTTTTGGAAAAGGCACATGCAGTGTTATATTAGGAAATAGAGATTTATGGGAATATATAATGATGGCAATCAAGTATATTGCTGAAGCAAGTAGTAAAAAATAATAATCGGGCATGTAGCTCAGCTGGTAGAGCGTTCGTCTTATACACGAATGGTCGGGGGTCCGAATCCCTCCATGCCCACATCAATATGAATTTTGATCAGAAAAAACCTGAATTAGAAAATGTTAAAACTCCTGAAAATAAAATAAAAGAAGGGGTTAATTTTGTATTTGAACAAAATCCCGAACTAGCACAGGTTGGAACAAAAGAGCAATACTCAAATTATTTGGAGACCATATTTCCTGAAAGTAATATGAAAGATATTGTTTATCATGGAACTTCGTCAAGCTTTGGTGAAGAAAAATTTGATAAATCAAAACTAGGTAGTTCTACGACGAATGTTACAAATAAGCTAGGGTTTTTATTTTGTTCCAGATAAAAAAGTTTCGGATATATTTATAAAGGGAAGAAAATTAAAATGGGAAAATGGTAAAATAAAATCAATTTTTCCTCAAGGAGCCAAAACCTTTTGTGTGTTACTGGATATAAAAAATTCCGAAGTTATTGAAGGTGATATATTTCAAAAATTTGCTGAAGAAAATAAATTACCTCCATTAAAATTAAATAGGGATTCTATTACTGTAACTCCACAAACTAAAAATATTTTACCAGAGTTTAGTGTTAATAATTATGTTGTTTTTGAACCTAACCAAATATATATTCTAGGTTTATCTCAAGATATGGAAAGTTTTAAAAAATTTATTTCTGGGAATAAAGAAAAATAATTACTCGAAATGGAATTCAGAAGTTTTTTGTTTGGCCTTGTCTTTCAGTAATGGATATTTTCCGAGTTCTGGGTCCTCTGCGAGTATCCGCAGCGCTTCGGCGCGGGCGGCTTCCACCATTTTAAGATTTTTGATAGCTTCCATTCCAATATCGGAAATACCCCATTGCTTTGCGCCGGAAAGTCCTCCTGCTCCTCGCAGAGAAAGGTCGAGTTCAGCAAGCTCAAAGCCGTTTTTGGCTGTTTTTATAGCTTTTAGTCTTTGCATTGTTTTGTCGGTTTTGGCTTCCGCAAACACGTAGCAGTATGCTTGGTGGGTGCTTCTGATAACTCTTCCTCGGAGTTGGTGCAGTTGTGCCAATCCGAATCGCTCGGCTCCTTCAATAATGATTACGGTGGCGTTTGGGACATTCACTCCCACTTCCACCACGCTGGTAGCGCACAGGATATTTATTTTTCCATCGGTAAAATCATCCATCACTTGTTCTTTTTTTTCTTTTGACATTTTTGAATGTAGCACTCCAATCTCGTATTCTTGTCCGCCAAAGGCGGATCCGCCTTTGGCGGAAAAAATTTCCTTAAGCCTTTTTGCTTCTGCAATAACTGATTTGGCTTGTACAGCCATTTCTTTGGCTGGGTCCGGCTCGTCAATTCGAGGACAGATGACATACATTTGCCGGCCAGCTCGAAGTTCGGCCCGGACTTTTTCGTAAGTTTCTTCTCTTTTGTCCGGGGGAATTATTTCTGTGATAACTTGTTTTCGGCCGGCTGGCATTTCGGAAAGGAGAGATAAATCCAGGTCACCGTAGATGGTGAGAGCCAGAGTGCGGGGAATTGGGGTGGCGGTCATAGAAAGCAAATGCGGAGCAATTCGGTCCTTCCGAACCAGTTTCATTCTTTGGGCCGTACCAAAACGGTGTTGTTCATCTATTACCACTAGGGCCAGATTTTTAAATTTGACTGTTTTTTGAATCAGGGCATGCGTGCCAATCAAAATCGGCATAGTGCCATCAGCTACCCATCGGAGGAGCTGGGTGCGAGAGATGTCGGTCCAGCCGGACGGATTCACCTTGGATGGAAATTTTCGACAACCACTGCCGGTGATGAAGCCGATGTTGATCGGAAGATGTTGGAAATATTTTATAAAAGATTCAAAATGCTGAGCGGCCAAGATCTCGGTTGGCGCCATATAAGCGACCTGTAAATTACCGAAATTTTGTCCCTCGGGTCTCCTGGTTACTGTCGCGTAAGCGACGGTGGCGGCGACTGCCGTCTTGCCAGAACCGACATCGCCCTCAAGCAGGCGGGACATCGGAAAAGTTTTTTCAAGATCGGACAAGATTGTCTTGATAGATTCTTTTTGGGAATTGGTCGGGGTGAAAGGGAAACGACGTAGGAACTCGGCAGTTTCTTTTTCGGAAATATTTACTCGAAAAGATTTATTTTTTCGATATTCTATTTTGTCATGCTGACGCACAAGCTGGATGCAAAAAACTTCTTCGAAAGCGAATCTTTTTCGGGCCGCTTCAGCATCGCGCTCCCTTTTGGGCTTGTGAATCCAGACAAGCGCGGTCCGAAGAGTCGGCAAATTATATTTTTTCAAAATATCTGCCGGGATATAATCTTCTAACTCATCCAACAATCGAGTTTCTTTTCCGCTGGAGGCGGATAAAATTTTTTCGATCGCATGATAGAACCACTTGGAAGTAATCCCGCGAGTCTCTGGGTAGATAGGGAAAGAAAGACCAGAGCCAAAGGGCATCTTTGACAAGTTTGTCAAAGATGCCCTTTGGCTGAATAAAGTATCGTGTGAATCGATCGGCAAAGCAGGGGTCCTTTCGAACTCCGGATTGGCCAAATAGATTCCGTTTTTGCCTTCCGTGACTTTGCCGGTCAGCCGGACATTTTCGCCTTCGTGAATCATCTTGGCCAGGTAGGCCTGGTGAAACCAAGTGATTTTTATTTTGCCAGAGAGGTCTGATATCTCCGCCTCCCCCATCGGGATCTTGGAGCGGAAGCTTTTTTTGGTTTTCAGTTTGGAAACTTTTCCGTAAACCGTTGCCGTCTCACCCGGAACGAGCTCTTTGATCTGCCGGACTTCGCTAATGTCGCTGTAGCGGGCAGGGAAATAAAACAGAAGGTCGGCCACCGAAAAAAGGCCGAGCTTCCGGAGAGCTTTTTTTTGTTTCTCGTCCAGACGGAATATTATTTCGAGTCTTTCACTAAGTTGCATCTATTTACTTTCCGATCAGCGATTTTATTTTTTCAGCCAGTTCGTCCAAATTGAAATTTGATTTAATCATGAATTCGCTGACCCCGAGCTCTTTGGCGTGTTTGATATCTTTTTCTTCGGATAGATTGGAAAATACGATTACCGGAACTTTCTGGATGCTACTATTTTCCCGAACTCTTTTCAAAACCTCAAAACCGTCCACCTCCGGGAGCATTAGGTCCAAGAGAACAAGATCAATCGGAGCGTTATTTTCTATTACCTTAATAGCTTCTTTGCCATCCGCGGCAGTCAAAATGCCGTAACCTTCTTTTTTTAATTTGGTTGCTTCGAGTCCTTGCAAAAAAGAATCGTCTTCCACAATAAAAACAGTCTTTGCCATATGGGTCAATTATACCACTTACTCGGGAACAAGCGCAAGAGTTATGCACAGTGCGGTATCTATTGGACAAAGTTCGAAACTATTTTGAACAAAATCCAGAAGAACAAATCTAATAAATGGGCTCGGCAGGGCGAAGTAATTTTCTGGGGTTTCGGATTC